>OKSF01001125.1_pt1 | contig 23021 bp, 18 predicted proteins | sample 1606061 | NCBI WGS metagenome assembly OKSF01 (sample SAMEA3541567, study PRJEB24748) | human gut metagenome | biome: human gut; feature: human-associated habitat; material: faeces | place: China | collected 2012 | reverse complement strand
AAGCCTTTGATAAGATGGTCGATGACACAATTAACATCAATAAGAAAGTATTTGTGAGACCTTCGGCTCGAACTCGGAGCACGCCGCCCGCATCAACGAATACGCAAGCCGCCACTGGCTTTCCTTTGCGACGCCCATTCTCGCCTTCGGCCGCACGGGTCGCGGGCTTCCCGTCTCGTGCTATCTCTCCTACATGGACGACAGCGCCGAAGGCCTCATCGAGACGCTCTCCGAGGTCAACCGCCTCTCCATGCTCGGCGGCGGCGTGGGCATCCACGTCGGCATCCGCTCGGCCGACGAGAAGTCCGTGGGCGTGATGCCGCACCTCAAGGTCTACGACGCCTCCTGCCTCGCCTACCGTCAGGGTTCTACCCGCCGCGGCTCCTACGCCGCCTTCCTCTCGATCGACCATCCGGACATCATTCCGTTCATCGAGATGCGCAAGCCCACGGGCGACCAGAACCTCAAGGCCCTCAATCTGCACCACGGCGTCAACATCACCGACGCCTTCATGGAGAAGATCGAGGCCTCGATGCGCGACGCCGATGCGGACGACTCCTGGGATCTTCGTCACCCGACCACGGGCGATTCTCGTAGCCCATAAGCCGGAGATTTTTTAAGTACCGGGAAGCTGCCATTAAAGCACTCCCTGCACCGCACTGGGTATCTAAAACCACCAGGCCTTCATTTCCCGCCATCATCCCTTCCGGAAATGTGAGCAGACGAAGAAGCGGCTTTGCTGTTTCTTCCGGAAGGAGATACCTGTTTTTACCGCCTTTGCTGTAAAGGCAGAAATGAAAGATCTCTTCAAGAGCCGTCTGAAACATTTCCCGAACATTTTGGGAACCTTCATATTCCCCGGTATCCCCAGATCCATCCTGTTCGCCCGGTGCCCACAGCTGCGCCAGTTCCTCTGATACAGTCATAAGCTGACGTTTTACCGTTCCTTTTAGCTTATGACGGCCTTCCAAAAGGCGCTCCAGATCCGCCTTTCCTTCTGTATCCACCTTACACTTCAAAAGCAGCATACACCCAAAATCCCGAAACATCCCCATAAGGTCTTCGGAATACTCCATACGGTAAAAATCAGCCGCTTCCTTAAATTCCTCAACGATTTCATTTATCTTTCTATTCTGGTCTGATGTCAGCATAGTTTTATCGCTCCTTTATCCGAAGTGAATTTAACAACTCACTCAAGTCCACTTACAGCCCTGCGTCAACGCGCTCTGCTGTTCTGCGCTCATTATATCCCACTTCGCCCTAACTTGAAAGTAAAAAGAATGTGCCCCGGCACAAAAAAGCACCTGGCAGTCTTATTTTTCCAACTACCGGGTGCTCTGCTTCACAGCTCAGCTATTATTTCTTCATTCATTTTCATTTATGGTCCTATCAAAGGCAGGTGCAGGAAAGACACCGAGAGGACATCGTTTAGTTAAGGAAGGTTCCAGCCTTGATCTGATCAACTACCTCTAAATACTGCTTCTGGATATCTTCCGGAACAACAGAAGAGAAGGTACCAACGCTTAAGCAGCCATTGCTTAAATCACCGTAAACAGTCTTATTTCCAAAAGTACCATTTTCAATGTCTTCCATACAGGTCTTTACCAGTGCTGCATTGTCTGTTACAACAGAGCATGCGATCACCTTATCATCTGCAGAACCTAAATCTCCTGGCTGTCCAATATCATATCTGCCTTCCTGGCCTGCCAGCGCTTCTCTTGCACCGGTATCTACTGCGGAAGCATCACCAAACATGACATCTACATCGTAAGTTGTCACCATAGATGCTGCGATCTCTTTACCCTTTGCTGTATCACTGAAGGAACCTGCATAAGCGGAAGATACCTTGATATCCGGGTTGATCTTCTGAGCTGCCTTTTCGTAGCACTCTACCTTTGCCTTTGTGGTATCCAGTTCCATGCCGCCGATAAATCCAATATTGTTGGTCTTGGACATCAGTCCTGCCAGAGCACCTGCCATGTAACCGATCTGCTCTGCATCTGGAAGGATAGACTGGATATTGTCAGTCTCAACAGTACCATTTAACAGTGCAAATTTAATCTCCGGGTATTCCTCTGCCACCTGCTTTACTGCATCTGTATACTGGTTGCCTGGCGCAAAGATCAGGTCATATCCCAGTTCTGCATAATCAGTCATAACAGTGGCATAATCAGAGGTTGCCACATTGTCTGTATAAACGGTTTCCCAGCCTTTTTCAGCTGCTGCATCTACCATTGCCTGATAGCAGCTTGCGCCCCATCCACCATCTGATACAGAGGTGTCAGAGATCATGGCTACCTTGTAACCACCTTCCTTTGCTTCCCCGCCTGCTGCTTCGCTGCTTTCAGCTTCAGAACCAGTTTCTGCCGCTGTTGTGTCTGCGGATCCTGCAGCTGCTGTTGTCTCTGTTTTTCCAGAACCGCCACAGCCTGCAAGGCTTACTGCAGCAAGAGCTGCCGTCAAAACTACAGATGTCATTTTCATGTTGCGTTTTTTCATAATCTATTCCTCCTATAAAATAATTTTTACTTTTTCATCGTTTTTCTTATCGTTCTTCCCTGTAATACGGCTGTCCATTTGCCTTCGGACCGCTCTTTTTAATGCCGAAAAATGCAAGTACAAACAGGGTACACAGATACGGGATCATCTGAAGGATCTGATAAGGAGTGGACGGGCTTAACAGCTGTAAGCGGATCTGCAGCGCATCACAGAAGCCAAAAAGCAGACATGCAAACATAACTCCTGTTGGCATCCACCGTCCAAAGATAACTGCTGATAAGGCAATAAATCCGCGGCCTGCCACAATGCCTTCTGAATAGGTACTTGTATAACAGATGGTCAGATATGCACCGCCGATACCGGCCAGGGCACCGCATATGATGCAGGCAATGTATTTCTGGAGAACTACATTAATTCCCAGTGTTTCCGCTGCCTTTGGGAACTCACCTACAGCCTTGAAATTCAGTCCCGCCTTTGTACGGTTTAAAAATACCGCTGTCACGGCAACCAGAAGATATGCCCCATACACAAGAGGACTCTGCTGGAAGAAGATACTTCCGATCACCGGGATCTTGCTGAGTACCGGGATGGGCATGATCCCCATAGACACGCCCTGGATCAGTGTAGACGTATCAGAAAAGGAAAGCCGGTAAATAAAAGATGCCAGCGCCGGAGCAAAAATATTGATCGCCATACCATAAACGGTCTGTTCCGCGCAAAGGGTAATGGTGCAGAAAGCGTAGATCATATTGGTAGCAATACCGGAAAGAGCGCCTGCTAAAACTCCCGCCCAGGGACTTCCTGTTTCATATCCCACCAGAAAGCCCACCAAAGCACCAATGGCCATAATGCCGTCCAGACCGATATTGACCATTCCGGCACGCTCTGAATAGGTTTCCGCAAGAGCCACCAAGAGGATGGGCGTTGCCATGCGCACCGTTGAGAGCAGAAGCTCTGTGAGAAAATTCATTGTAAAAAATGATGCCATCAGCCCTGCGCCTCCTTTCTCTTTCCATGGTTTATAAGGAACTGCTTGATCGCCGGAAGTTTTAATAATGCGGTTCCGGCTACTGCAAAGATAATGACCAGAGCCTGAATGATATCCACCACAGAGCTTGGTACCTGCGTGGCTGTCTGCAAGGTACTTGCGCCCTTTCGCAGCACTGCGAAAATGCAGGCCACAATAGCCGTTCCCAATGGATTTAGCTGGGCGATCAGTGCAATTGCCACGCCATCGAAACCAAAGCCGGAGCCAAAACCGCTCATAAGCCGGAACTGTTTTCCATGAAGTTCTATGCTTCCTCCAAGTCCTGCAATAGCGCCTGAAGTGATAAAAGAAAACAGGATGTATTTATTAACGGGAAAACCATTGAAAAATGCCGCTGTTGCGTTCATTCCCACTGCCCGCAGCTTAAATCCTTTGGACGTATAAAAAATGAAATAGTATAAAACCGCTGCAAGCAAAAACGCCGCCAGAACACCCCAATGGGCTGGAAATCCTTTTGAAATACCGGCAATCTTCATACTGTCTGCCACTGCAACCGTCTGTGGAACACTGCCGTCACGCAAAAGGGTTGTATACACATATCCCATAAACAGCGTTGCCACATAGTTGAGCATGATGCTGACGATCATTTCATTTAAGCCTCTGGTGATCTTTAAAATACCAGGAATAGCGCCCCAGATGCCCCCTGCAACGGTTCCTGCAAGAAGGCTTACAAGAAGTCCGCCCATTCCTGCGTCACCCAGTTTTGCAGAGACAAAGATACTGGTAACTGCACCCATAATAAACTGCCCTTCACCGCCCAGGTTAAAAACGCCGCACTTATAGGCAAAGGCTGCTGCAAGTCCGGTAAAGATCAGCGGACATGCAATTACTAAAGTCTGCCCCATCTTACGTCCGCTTCCAAATGCACCGGAAAACAGGTATCCATAAGCTTCCACCGGATTTTTCCCCAGACACAGGATGATGATCCCTCCTGCTATAAATGCGATCAGGATCGACAGAATGGGGATCAGGATCTTTGCCAGATTATCTTTTAATTTCATTTCCCTATTCCTCCTTTCCTGCCATTGCCAGGGATATTTCTTCTACCGGCGGATTTTCACCAGAATAAATTCCCATGACCTGGCCTTCAAACATAACCAGGATCCGGTCTGAAAGTTTTAGGACTTCATCAAAATCCGCACTGATCAATAAGATCCCACAGCCCTTGTCCCTTGCTTCGATCATGGTATCGTGTACATACTGGGAAGCCCCGATGTCCAGACCTCTGGTTGGATGGACTGCTACTAAAAGTTCCGGGTGATTTTCCATTTCCCTGGCTAAGATGATCTTCTGCTGATTGCCGCCGGATAAGTTTCTTGCTTCCTGCTCAATAGAAGCACAGCGGATATCATTCTTTTTCTGAAGTTCCAGGGCAAACTTCCGGATCGCTTTTTTCTTTAATAAAGCGCCGTGTGCATAGGAAAAACGAGGTTCTTCCGTGGCCTTTAAAACCAGATTTTCTTCTACTGTCATATTTCCTACCAGACCCATTTTGTTTCGGTCTTCCGGGACATGGGATACATTGGAAAGAATGAAGCCATTAGGCGCAAACTGGGCAACTTTGTGGGAATTTAATTCCACTTCTCCGCTGTCTGGTGAAATAACTCCCGTTACCAGCTGCGCAAGCTGTGACTGTCCGTTGCCGTCTACTCCGGCCACTCCCAGGATTTCTCCCTTTCCTATGGAGAAGCTTACGTTATTTAAACCGCTGTGTTTATGATCCTTCTGATAATCCACATGGAGCAGACGCAGCACATCTTCTCCCGGTTCTGTCACTTTTTTATAAGCACTGACTGTCATCTCATGGCCGATCATCAGATTTGCAAGCTGTGCCCCATCTGTATCCTTTTTATCCACTGTAGTAATAGTCTGACCAGCCCGCAGGATCGTCACCCGGTCACTGACTGCCATTACCTCACGCATTTTGTGGGAGATAAAAATAACAGACTTGTTTTCTGCCGTCAGTCTTCCCATAATAGAGAAAAGACCTTCTACTTCCTGGTCTGTCAGCGCTGCCGTTGGCTCATCTAAGATCAGAAGCTCCGCTCCCCGGTAAAGAGCCTTTAAAATCTCTACACGCTGCTGTTCGCCTACAGAAATCTCATTTACCTGCTTATCCAGATCTACTTCCAGTCCGTATTTTTGTGAAAGCTCCAGGATTTCCTTTTTCCGTTCTTCTTTTTTAATGAAAATGGAACTGTCCTTTTTCGTTCCAAGGATAATATTTTCAAATACTGTCATGGCATCCACCAGCATAAAATGCTGATGCACCATTCCGATCCCCAGTTTTACTGCTGTTTTTGGTGAATCGATCTTTACCTTTTTGCCTTTTAACCAGATCGTACCGGAAGTAGGCTGATACAGCCCGATGAGAATATTCATCAGGGTACTTTTTCCTGCACCATTTTCACCCAGAAGTGTATGGATTTCGCCTTCTTCAATAGACAGATTGATATCCTTATTGGCATAGACTGCACCAAACTGCTTGGTGATCCCTTCTATTCTTAAAAGCTCCGCCATATTCATCCCCCTCCTTTTCAATTTCAATGCTTATAAATAAAAAAAGGAAATGAACATGCTGAAAGAACATGTCTTTCAGCGATTCACTCCCTTGTAAATCCTATGACCTGTAAACTGACCTACATTATAAACAGACAGATTCCTGATGTCAATTATTCCCTCTTTTTCTTAATAAAATTATCCCATCATGGTTTTCAGGGTTACCATGATGGGATAATTCTTTCATTTTTTCTGAATTTTCCTAAGATTCTATTGTATTTGTCTCTTCTGCCAGCTTTTTCCGCATTCTTTTATCTTCATACATTTTTTCATCTGCTTCACGGTACATTTTATCATAATCTACTGCGCCGTAAGCCATGCTGCTTCCCATAGAGAACCTCAGATCAACGGTAAGTCCGTCCCGCAGCCGGACCTTCTGTCCGCTCTGAAGCGCCTTCAGGGCTTCTATTTTCTGCACAAGCGCTTCTTTCCCATACTTATAATAGAACAATGTAAATTCATCACCGCCCTGACGGCAGAGAATGCTGTTTTCACCTGCTTCCTGTTTCAGCATTTCTGCAATCCTTTTAAGGTACTCATCACCATTTTCATGTCCGTAAGTGTCATTAACCATTTTCAGACCGTCAGCATCTACCATAACAGCAGCGCAGTAATATGGTTCCCTGCATTCTTCCAGTATTTTGGAAAGCCTGGTATCTCTGCCAGTCCGGTTAAACAGCCCCGTCAGCTGGTCATGATCTCTCTGGTATTCGATCTCCCTGCGCTTGCGGATCTCCTCTGTAACGTCCGTAATAACACCGAAGATCTCTTCGCCCTCCTGGATCTCTTCAATTTTTAAATATTTACCATTTCCTACAGCAAATATCTCATTTTCACCTGCAACCGGCTCTTTTTGCATGGTTCTAATATATTTCTTGAAATCTTCCCAGTCAGAAGGCAGCTTCCAGGCAGCTTCTGTGCCGGTCTTTAAGATCTGAAGAATATCACCTGTAAAACGGACTCTCTTCATTTGCCGGTTGTACTCATATACACCAATGTGCATATCCGTCTTTCCAAGCACATATGTCATTTTCCTGTCATTGACTAACAGGCTCTGGAGCATTTCATTAATATAACGGCTCAGTTCAAAAAATTCCCTGCTGCTGTGGACATCAATCTTGACGTTTAAGTCACCCATGGTTATCTTATGCAACTTTCCGTTTACTTCCCCGATCTTCTGGACTACCTCCCGGTCCAGATACCGGGTCACTGCCTTAAACAATGCCAGCGCAATGAGTACAAGACATACCGCCAGATACAGCATATTTAACGGTATGCGTTCATAAAGTGCCTTACTGGTCACTGCCACACCGATATAATTATCTGCTACCTTCTTAAATACGATATAGGAACGTTTTCCATTGATCATACCGGAAAAACCTTTTGTACTATGGATCTTTTCCGTATTTAAACCAATTTCCTTCATGTCCATTCCCACTAATTCTGTGTCCGTAGCACCTACGATCTTTTCTGTTTCTGCATTTACCGCAAAGTAGCTGGTATCCGGGTTGACACAAAGCTGGGAAAAAATATAAGGCAGTTCATTTTTTTCTGTTACTTTGGATACATTTACCGGTTCAATTCCCGCTTCCACGATAAATTCCCCGGTGCTGTTCCACATAGCTGAATACTGCATCAGCTTATGCTCTGCTGTATTCGGCTCTATATCCTGAACCATTTTCAGGGATTTGTCCTTAAGCATAGGCTTAAAATAATTCATCTGCTCCCCGGAGTCAAAGCTATAACCATAATACTGGGGATGGGTTCCGGAAACGATCTCGCCTGCAGCATCAATAATGTGGATCTCATCTACTTCCATAAATTCCGCGATCTTACGCAGTTCATACAGATCATTTCTTGCCCCGGTGTTCTTCTCCAGAATATAGGCAATGGCCTCTGTATTATGAAGACATTTCGCAGCATATTCCTGGCGCAGCCTGGTAAGTTCCTTCTGATTCTCCTCCAGCATCTTATCCATCTGCTCAAAGATCTTATCCGCCGTCCCCTGCGCCCGGCTCTGCTCATTTGCTATATTCAATGCCGTAATGCTAATAAGGATCACACTTACCAACGCAAATGTGACCTTATACATATAACTCCATATGGATTTCTTTAAAGTACGCACGACTTCTCCTTACTTGCTATATGCACACCTACGCCGTGTACATATACTTGCATCTTCCCCGCTTTTGAGAAAGATTATCACGCCTTCGGTTACAAGAATTATAGCAACTTTAGAGAAGTTAGGCAAGTTTTCATCGGTTTTAATTGGCTGAATTTTCAATCTGGCTTATGATTTATCCCGTCATTTTCTTTAAATACTCCAACATTATCCCCGACACCACGGAATTGGCTGTCTTTGAAAATGCCAGTCCCAGGGTCCGGTGTGAAGCTGGTTCTAAGGGCCTGGATTCTACATCGTCTCTGGCAAAGGCTTTTAGTACCATTTTCTGGGAAATGGTGACGCCTAATCCGCTTTTTACAAAGGCCATGATCAGTGTATCGTCCCGGAAGCTGTAGGTGATCTTCGGCTTTACGGAACATTTTGCTAATAAATGCTGGATATCATTGTCGCAGCCAGGTGTTTCTATAATTAAGGGATACGAAAACAGTTCTGACACTGTGACCCGTTCTTTTTCTGTAAGTGGATGCCCCTTAGGCATCACTGCACACAGCGGGTCATCCATCAGTGGATAAAATTTCAGGTCATCTGCCACAATAGATGACAGGAAACCGCAGTCCACCTGTCCGTGGATGATCCAGTCACGGATCTCATCGTAATTGCCGTCAAAGATCTCTACCTGCACCTTTGGATAATGTTCTTTGAAGAAATGGATCACTCCCGGCATCCACAACGCTGTAATACTGGAAAAGCTTCCTACCCGCAGCTTTCCTTCGATCTTATGATTAATATTAAAGGCCGCCTGGCGCAGCTTTGCCTTCTGGTTTACCATTTCCTGAATATAAGGAATCAGTCTGGCTCCGTTGTCTGTAAGTATGACTCCCTTTTTTACTCTGGCAAACAGCCGGACTTCCAGTTCTTCTTCCAGTCCAGCCATCATCTGGCTGATGCCGGACTGTGTGTAATTTAATGCCTCTGCCGCCCCGGAAAAGCTGCCGGTCTCGCACACCTTTAAAAATATCTCATATCTGTCTTTCTGTTCTTTCATAAATTTATCTATAGCCCCATATCCATTACAAAAAATTATATATAGTCATAAAAACATTTGTTTTACTGATATTATAACATGTGCTATTCTGGTATGACAAGCAAGTTCAGCTATAGATAATTTTAGGGGGATTCTTTTTCATGAATAAGAAGAAAAGTAATTTTTCCGGCCAGTTAGGTTTTGTTTTAGCTGCTGCCGGCAGTGCCGTAGGCGTGGGAAACCTGTGGCGTTTTCCGTATCTGGCGGCAAAGGACGGCGGAGGACTGTTCTTAGTCATCTATCTGGCACTGGTCTTAACATTTGGATTCACACTGCTGGCATCTGACATTGCCATTGGCCGCAGAACAAAAGAAAGCGCTATCGGGGCTTATACCCAGATGTCGCCTAAATGGAAATTTCTAGGAATTTTAACCTTTCTTGTTCCAGTCCTGATCATGACCTACTATGCTGTTATCGGCGGCTGGGTCACAAAATACGCAGTTGTCTATCTCACCGGACAGACTGCCGCTGCAGCCCAGGACAATTATTTTACCTCATTTATCACTTCACCTGTATCACCTGTCCTGTTTGCCCTTTTATTTATGGGCGTAACAGCGTTTATTGTATACAATGGTGTGGAAGGCGGTATTGAACGTGTTTCCCGTTGCATGATGCCCATACTTCTGGTTCTGGTGGTTGTGATCGCAGGCTATTCCCTGACACTGCACCATGTTGACGAAAGCGGACAGATGCGTACCGGTATGGACGGCCTTCTTTATTATATAACCCCTCATTTTGAGGGACTGACCTTTAGCCGCTTCCTTCAGATCTTACTTGATGCCATGAGCCAGCTGTTCTTTTCCTTAAGTGTTTCCATGGGTATCATGATCACCTATGGCTCTTATGTGAAACCGGAAGTTAACTTAAATAAAGCTGTTAATCAGATTGAGATCTTCGACACAGGCGTTGCCCTTTTAGCAGGCGCCATGATCATCCCGGCAGTTTTTGTTTTCTCCGGCACCGACGGAATGAGCGCAGGTCCAAGTTTAATGTTCATTTCCCTTCCTAAGGTATTTGCCGCCATGGGAAAAGCAGGTACCTTTGTTGGTCTTTTGTTCTTTGTAACAACTATTTTCGCTACTCTTACGTCCTGTATCTCTGTGCTGGAATCTATCACTGCCAACTGCATGGAGATCTTCCACACAGGCCGCAAGAAAACAGTCCTTGTGCTGACTGTGATCTACCTGGCTGCCTCTGCTGTTATTGCCCTTGGCTACAGTATCTTCTATATTGAAGTAAAACTGCCAAACGGCTCTGTGGGACAGTTATTAGACATCATGGACTATATCAGCAACAGCGTTATGATGCCGTTTATCGCACTGCTCTCTGCCTTTCTGATCGGCTGGATCAAAACACCGGACTATGTGATCGAAGAAATGGAAAGCACCGGCGATACTTTCCGCCGTAAAAAGCTGTACCGCGTCATGATCCGCTATGTGGTCCCGGTTATGATGTTTGTACTGTTTTTACAGTCTACAGGAATACTCTGACAACCGCCTGCGTCAGCAGGCAGTGGATCACAAGTTTACAAAGCAAACGGACGCGTCAGCCGGCGCGTCCATTTTTTGTTCTCTGTTTTATTTTACAGCACCCATTCCTCCAGGAAATGAGCTGCCCCGTCCTCTTCATTATGCCCGGCCACAAATTTCGCAGCCTGTTTTACATCATCTTCTGCGTTTTCCATTGCTACGGAGATGCCTGCAGCCTGAAGCATGGAAATATCGTTTTCGTTATCCCCAATAGCCAGAACATTTTCCATACTTATCCCCAATTTTTTACAAAGTGTACACAGTGCATTTCCCTTTGAGGCATCCACAGAGTTTAATTCTATGATCCCATCTCCGGTGCGCAAAAATACGATACCCGGTATAGGGCTTCCTTTTTCCAGAAGTTCCTGTGCCAGTCCATCTTTTAAGACAAAAGCACCCATTTTCATCACTTTTACTCCGCTGGTCCTTAAAAACGCTCCCAGATCTTTTACATTTCCTTCGCTGAACCTGATATAAGGATATTTCTCAGAAAGCCCTGTTTTCTCCCAGCCCTCTGCCCGGAAAGTACCTTTGTCTGTATGGGCATATACAGCCACTGGGAATTGTTCCAGATACGCAATGGCTTCCACTGCTTTTTCTGTGGGGATCCCTGTTTCACAGATACTTTTTTCCTCCGGTACATCCATAAGCATGGCACCATTGGAGCAGATAGCATACTGAATGCCGTCTACATTATTTAATACTGCTTCTTTCATTCCTCCGATGGGTCTTCCGGAGGCAGGTACCAGGATCACGCCTTTTTTTACGATCCTTCTTAAAACATCTAATGTATAATCTGATATGCTCTTGTCATCATGAAGAAGAGTTCCGTCCATATCTACGGCTGCCAGCCGGATAGTTGTTTTTTCACTATGCATATTGATTCCTCCTATAAATAATGTTCTCCCAAAATCTTTCTGTGCCTGATCTTGATCCTGACATCTGATTTTAAGTATAGCACATATTTCCCCCATAAAAGTGTCAATCCTAGTGTCGAACCCTATTCCCCCGCTCTGGACATCTCCCCATTTTTCTCCCCGCTACTGCCGAAACCCTTTTCAAACTGGCGAAATCATTCAAAACATCTTTCTTTTCAGACTATTTTTTGTATAATTACACTTGTTATCAGGTAGACATAAAACACGCGCGAAAAGAATTCAAGTTAAATCAACAAACAGGAGAATCATGTACATGCTCAGCACAAAAGAAGAACTCTATCTTTACCTGGAAAAAATAAGCCGGGGCTATGCCCTGAAAGATCTGAAATATTTTACGGCGAACCATATCAGCGAATCACTGAATATTTCCCGTAATCTGGCCAGTCAGTATCTGAATGAGCTGGTAAAAGAAGAGCGGGCCATTAAGGTCAACTCCCGTCCCGTTTATTTCTTCCATAAAAAAAATGTTGAACGCGAAGCCCAGGTCGCCCTGGAAACCTGCGTATTCTCCGGTATGGACGATTTTCAGCGGAAATGCCGAAGCGATGAAAATAAAAGAGATTTTCAGAAAGCTATCGGTTATTACCTGAGTTTAAGTTCCTGCATTGAGCAGTGTAAGGCAGCTGTTAAATACCCGCCAAATGGTCTTCCGGCCTTGTTTAACGGAGCCGGCGGAACAGGAAAGTCTTTTCTTTCCAGGCTGATGTATGAATATGCTGTAAATGAACGGGTAATTGGAACTGCAGGCGCAGCTTCTCTCCCGCCTTACATCACAGTAGACTGCTCCGAATATGCCCAGAATGAAGAAAAATTTGCTATTTCCCTTTGCGGCAGCGAAGATGGAAAAGGCTGGCTTGCAAAGGCAAACGGCGGCATCCTTTTCTTTGATGAAATTGACAGGCTTCCATTTTCAGGACAGGAACTGATCTATTCCTACTTAATTTCGGGACAATACAAAGGATATCATGATGACGAACATGTTTTTGAGTCCAATGCAAGACTGATATTTTCCACCACAAAAGTACCGGCGGAAACACTTTATAAGCCACTTGCAAGGATGATTCCCATTGTGATCCCGGTCCCAACATTACATGAACGCACAGCCGATGAAAAAGAGGAAATGTTAGTCTCCTTCTTAAAAGCAGAAGGACGGCGCATGGGCGTAGATGTAAGCATCAGTCAGAATGCCTTCCACTGTATGCTGGAATTTTCCTACGAAAACAACATCGACGAATTAAAAACCTGCGTTACCAGCAGCTGTGCCGGAGCTTATCTGGAAAAAACCAGCGATGGTATCGCTATCCACAGTTATCACCTTCCGGAATATATGCTCTCCTCCTTAAAACTGGAGGTTGAGGACAAAGACAAACGGATGATCCACTTAAACAGTTACAGCCGTGACACCTCTTTGGGGCAGACGGTACAGTATTTCCAGATCATGTTAGATGTCTTTGAAGATTACCGTCAGGATATGCTCAGTTTTGACGGCCTGATGATGGAATTCCGGAAACAATTAAATGATTATTACGACTATCTGATCTACGGACAGAAGCTTGTAAACATCAAGATCTCCACTTACGAACAGCTGATCAATCAGATTTTTGAAAATGTAGGTGAAATGTATGGCATCAGCCTTTCCAAAAAATACAGCCACTTACTTGCCCGCCGCTTATATATACAGCTTCAGGGCGACCATCTGATCGACAACTGGATGAAACAAAACCATGACGAGATTGAAGAAATGTTTCAGGCTGTAAGCGCTGTTCTTGAAAAAGAATCAGTCATCTGTTCTAGGATCGTAAACCTGATCAAACTGAATCTGGACATTGAAGCAGACAGTTTAAACCAGCTGTTTTTGCTTTTAGATATAAAAAACCAGAACCAGAAGATCCAGGGACTTTCCGCAGCCGGTATTATCTTAAGCCACGGCTATGCAACAGCTTCCAGTATTGCAGATGCCGCAAACCAGATCATCGGGCGAAAGGTATTTGATGCCATTGATATGCCTCTTGACATGCAGATGAGCGACATCACCGGGCTGCTGGAAAAACACATTGAACGATTTATCACCTGTCAGGACGTAGTACTTCTGGTGGATATGGGTTCTTTAGAGCAGATCCACAGCCAGATGGGCGGCCTGCGAAACTTAAACATCGGCATCATCAACAATATTTCCACTGCCTTAGCTGTTGATATCGGCCTTGGCATCTGTGGGAACCAGAAGCTGGAAGACATCCTGAAACGGGCCAGCGAAAGCAATGTCTGCACCTACCGTATCATCCACAATGTACAGAAGGAAGACGCCGTGATCTTCAGCGGAGAAAACGGCATTGACACAACGGAAAAGCTAAAAGAGCTGATCTTAAAGACTTCCGCCACTTCCATTCCTGTAAAATTTGTGGCTTACGATTATTACCGGCTGATGAAAAACGGCAGCCATGATGAGATTTTCCAGCAATACCATGTAAAATGCATCATCGGACTTTTCAATCCGGAGATCGAGGGAATTCCTTTTATCTCACTGGAGGACATTATTTCCATGAATTCCGCAGAAAAGCTGACAAACATTTTCTCAGAGTACCTGGATGAAGAACAAATGGAAATATTTAACCAGAACCTGGTAAAGAATTTCTCCCTGCAGAATGTAGTTGAATCTATTACCATTTTAAATCCTGACAAGCTTTTAGATGAAGTAGAACAGGCAGTGGGACGGCTTCAGAAGATCACAGGAAGAAAGATCGCAGGACGTATCATGATCGGGCTTTATGTCCACCTGTGTTGTCTGGTGGAACGTCTGGTCACAAAAACACCCATTGATAATTATCAGGATCTGGAAGAATTTGAACAAAAACATGCCGACTTTATCAGGCAGGTAAGGGACAGCTTTCAGGATATCTCCCGGCATTACCGGGTGGCTCTGCCTGTAAGTGAGATTGCTTACATTTATGATTACATGCATTTGAATTCAAAAAATAAGCTTTCCGGGCAGGCAGAAAGCCCGGCCGTCCGTGAGGACGAATAGGAGGTAAATATGGGTATTGTACTTGCAAGAATTGATAACCGTCTTCTTCATGGTATCGTGGCTACACAGTGGGCCGGACGTTCCGGTGCACAGCGTATCATGATCATTGATGACACTGTTGCCAATAATGAACTGACCAAAGCCAGCATGAAGCTTGCCAGACCTACCGGAATGGCTATTTCCATCATTACCGAGGAAACAGCTTTAAATAACTTCAAAGCCGGAAAATACAATGACCACACTGTATTTGTACTGGTTAAGAAGCCGGAAACACTGGTTAAGCTGTCCGAGATCGGAGTAAAGATCCCGGAACTGGTCATTGGCGGAACTGTAAAGCCTGCTGAAGGCGAAGAAGCTGTAAAGCTTTCCCAGAGAGCTTACGCAAAGCCGGATGACATTGAGGCTTACAAGAAATTAAAGGCTGCGGGAACCAAGCTCTATGCACAGTATGTACCTGCAGACGCAGAAGTTTCTATTGACGAATTTCTGAAATAACCAAAGGGGGAAATTGTTATGCAATTAAGTGCTTTACAAATTGTACTGCTTGTCCTGGTGGCTGCTGAGATCAACGTTGACCGCCGCGGATTATCACTGACACATGCAAGACCTGTTATCGTAGGTTTCCTGTGCGGACTGATCTTAGGCGACATGAACAGCGGTCTTTACATCGGCGGTACTTTCACACTGATGTCCTTAGGTGTTGCCGCTCTTGGCGGTTCTTCTGTACCTGATTATGGCGTTGCAACCATTATTGCATGCGCATTTGCAAAAACAACCGGACAAGGACCGGAAGTTGGTATGACCATCGGTCTTCCTGTTGGTATGCTGGGCGTACAGATGGACGTTTTATACAAGATCTGCAACTCCTTCATTGCCCAGAAATCCCAGAAATATGCCAATGAAAAACAGTTTGGCAAAATGTATGCTATCCTTTACCTTTGCCCTGTTATGGTAGCTGTATTCATGGCATTCCCAACCGCTGTTGCATTAACAGCAGGCGCTCCTTTAGTTCAGGCTATCCTGGATGTGCTTCCTTCCTGGGTAACAGGCGGTCTGTCTGTAGCAGGAAAGCTCCTTCCTGGTCTTGGTATTGCCATGCTGCTCCACTACATGCCGGCAAAGAAGTACTTCAACTACATTCTGATCGGCTTTGTACTCAGCGCATACATGGGCGTACCGATCCTTGGTATCGCATTCCTTGGTGTAGCTTTAGCTTACAAGTTCTATATGGATGAAGAAGCAAAGGAAAATGTAGGATTTGCAGGAGGTCTTGAAGATGAATAATGAGAATGAAGTAATGGAAAAAGCTCCCGTTTTAACAAAAAAAGACTGTGTGAAAGGTGCCATCCGCTGGTCTTTAATGGCAGTAACAACCTTTAACTACGATACCCAGCTTGCTCCAGCCGTTGTTTTCGGTATTGGACCTCTGCTGCGTAAGATCTATAAAGATGATGACGAATACGTTGAAGCATTAAACAACCATTATAAATACTTCAACACCATGCCATGGCTGGCAAATATCGTTCTTGGTGCTACTCTGGCTCTGGAAGACAAAGAAGGGATCACTTCCCTGGATGCTGTACAGAATATCAAGGTCAGCTTAATGGGACCTTTAGCTGGTATTGGTGATACCTTATTCTGGACACTGCTTCCTACTATCATGGGCTCCATCGCAGGATATATGGCTCTGGAAGGCAACCCTATCGGTGTTATCCTGTGGCTCATTGTAAACCTTATCTTCATCTGCATCCGTACCCAGTTAATGTGGATTGGATACCGTGAAGGTACCAAACTGATCACCAAAGTGGGCAGTAAGCTTGCCCGCATCACAGATGCTGCTTCTGTTCTGGGTCTTACTGTTGTAGGTGCTCTGTCCGCAACTGTTGTAACTGCAAAAACACCTCTGGCATTCCAGATGGGTGAAGTTAATCTGGCAGTTGCAGATCTGTTAGACAAGATCATGCCTTCTATGATCTCTGTAGCTACTGTCCTGGTACTGTATAAGCTCCTTGGAAAGAAGGGCATGAAGATCACTACCCTGATCCTCATTGTTATCATCTTCTCCATGATCTGCTCTGCACTGGGAATCCTGGCTTGATCATTTATAACTAACATAAGTAAACGGACATGTCGCCTGATGGTGACATCACCATAATGACGGTTCTGCCTGTCTTATTTGGCAGGCAGAGCCCTTTTTTATTCAACTAAGGGGAGATTATCATATGGTTGAAGTAAGCGCAGCAAAACGTAATATCACACCTCCATTTCCTATGTACATGCGCGGTTATGCCATGAGAACAGGAAAATCTATTGGTGTTTTAGATGAACTTTACTGCAGGACTTTAGTCCTGCGCATTGACGGGGAGATTTTTATATGGTCCACCCTGGATCTGTGCCGGTTAGAAGAACCGATCTCTGATTATGCCCGCACAGTCCTTGCCGGAAAATATTCTGTTCCAAAGGAAAATATCATTATCGGAACCATTCATACACACTCTGGCCCTGATATCAGCTTTGAAGATGAAGGGGAAGACAGAAATCATCGCAAGGCAGTTTACAGGGAGCTGGTAATGAAACAGCTTTTTGACGCTGTAGACGAATGCTTTGACCGTGGTTTCTTAGAAGTAACACCTTATATGGTAAAGGGAACCATAGAAGGTGTATACGGAAACCGCAATTATATTGACAAACCAAGCGATAAAGATATCAACATGATCCTGTTCCGCAATGAAAACCATGTAGTTGCAGGTATGTTCCAGTTTACCTGCCATCCAACTGTCCTTGGCATCCACAACATGAAGATCAGCTCTGATCTTTTAGGAAATGTGGGAAAGGCCCTGGATGAAAAATACAATACCATTTTCATTACCATGCAGGGAGCCTGCGGTGATATGGGCAACCGCCAGTACCGTCAGGGAAATGACGAAAACGAGCTGTGGCGCGTACGTGATGAAGTAATGAAGCAGGTAAATGTTTTCGCAGAAGCAGAAACTCCTATGGAGTTAAAAGCTGGCTCTGTAAAAACTGCAGAATACACCATCCACCAGACTTATGATCTGGATGCTATGAAGGCACAGTTAGCTGAAGATGAAAAGAAGCTGGCTGCTGCTGTTACAGAGGATGATAAAAAGCTTCTCTGGTCCGGTGTCCGCCATATGAGAAGAAAGATCCAGTCAGGCGGCATCAATGTTACTCTCCGCTCTGTTATCTTCCATTTAGGTGACCTGGAGATGATCACCATCCCCGGAGAACTGTTCTCCACCTTCGGAATGGAGATCAAAAAGAACTTTAATGCTCCTATGCGCATCGTATGGGGCTATGCAAACTACAGCGCAGGCTATATCGTAGAGAAAGATGAATTCGGAAAAGGCTATGAAAGCATGCAGACTCCTTTCCTCCAGGGAGAAGCAGAACTTTACGTAGATCATCTGATCAAATCCCTGTAGTATCTGATCCCCGCCACACTATTATAAATATAACTATAACTATAAAACTATAAGGAGAAGCGTTATGAGAAGATATATTATCGCCTCCCATCATTTACTGGCCCACGGCCTGAAAGACACATTAAATTTTCTTACTTCCATGGACGGCATCATTGATATCAGTGCCTATATGGATGACACCGATCTTCCTACCCAGATCAAAGAATTATTTGATTCCTTTGACCCGGAGGATGAAGTAGTCATGATGACTGATATGTTAGGTGGCAGTGTAAACCAGCAGTTCTGCCCATATGTAAACGATCATCGTCACCTGATCTGCGGTATTAATCTTCCATGTGCCTTAAGCCTGGTATTACAGCCTCAGGATATGCCTCTTACTGCAGAGACCATCCGGACTATTGTAGAAGAGTCCAGAAGCCATCTGATCTATGTAAATGAGTATAATGATGGGGCTAATGAGGATGACGAGTAAAAAATCGTGAAAATCCACTTCATTGAACAGACATAAAAGAAGCAGCTGACTGGTTTTTTCCAACAGCTGCTTTTTTCGTAGAAAAAGCAGGAATATATAAAGTCAGAAGTGTGAAAAACGCAAATTGATTTTATTTGAAAAAAATGATAAAACAGGGAATGAAAGAAGGGATATACATGAAACAAAAAACCGGCCTGCAAATGTCCAGTTCGCTGCCTGTTATGATACTTTTAAATCTGTCCGGCGGAACGCAGGATGCCTGTTCCTATTTTTTACGTGATCACGTCTTTGCCAATGCACAGACAGGAAATATTGTTTTAATGGGATGCTACCTGATCTCCGAGGATCTACGAAATTCCATCCGTTATTTCCTTCCCGTTGCTTTTTTCGCACTGGGTGTATTAATGGCCTGCCTGATCCACTCCCGGTTCCGTCACACAGGAAAGATCCACTGGCGCCATCTGGTCCTGACTCTGGAGATTATCCTACTGTTTATCGTCGGTTTTATCCCGGGACAGTTAAACTGGCTTGCAAATGGACTTACTTCCTTTGCCTGCGCTATGCAGGTTCAGTCCTTCCGTACTGTACGCGGCAGTGCTTATGCCAGCACCATGTGTATCGGAAATCTGCGAAGTGGCATGGACCATTTTTATAAAGCTATTACCGAGAAACGAAAAGATGAGCTGAAAACAGCTGCCATTTATCTTACTGCGATCGGTTCCTTTACCATTGGTGCCGCCTGCGGTGGTCATCTTACCAATCATTTCTCCTACCGCACCATCTGGATCTCCTGCGGACTTCTGATCCTCTGCTTTTTACTGATGCTGATCGAAGAAGAGGACGATCTGGAAGCCGTGGAAAAAAAGGAACGCAAAGAGCTGAAAATGGAACAGAAAGAATTAAAAGAAGAGCAGAAAGAGCTTCAGAAAGAAAAAGCTCAACTGAAAGAAGAACAGCATATCATTCAGGAACTGGATGAAAAAATACAGCATCACTAAGTACATAGAACAGGCACTGCGAAGATCTTATTTTCCTCGCAGTGCCTGTTTTTTATTTCCTATTCAATTCATAGTACTACCATTGTAAACGCATCCATTTACTATGCAGTATAAGACTCTACCGTTACTGTATAAGCACTGTCTCCCTGTACATAAACAGTGCCGTCGCTTCCCTTAATAGTCACAGTTTTGCCTTCTGCGTCTTTAATGGTTCCCTTATTGGTCAGTGAAGATAACTGACTGTCTTTTGTGACGATCCATGTGGATTCGGCATCAATGGACAGATCTGCCGTTCCGCTGCCTCCATTTCCGACGCAGGACTCATCCTGGATGAAGCCGCCTGTAAGGATGCTTCCCTCTGTCATCTTAAATTTCAGGTTGCTGATACTGTCCCAAACCACATCTCCTTCCATTTTCTGGTTTTCTGCTGTAAAGGAACAATCCGCTCCGTTTGCACCGCTCTGTCCCCAGCCTCTCTTATTAGCATTTCCCGTACATTTTAAGAAAAATTCATTATTAGAAGACGGGGTAATATTTACATTGTTTAAATAAAAAGTGCTTTCTGTATTTGTAGTGTAAAACAGACCGCCATTTTCAGAAGTCAGGCTGCCGCCGGTCATATTAAATACAGCATTTCCTACTTCAGAATCACCGGACATGCTCTGGTACAAGATCACTGTCCAGTCACAGTCATTTTGCTCATTTTCCTGGATATGACCGAACAGGTCACAGCCTGTCAGTGACAGGGAATTTAAGCCTTCAATGCACACTGCTTCAGAATTTTCTGCTGTCAGCTTTGCGTCGTTCACCTCAATATCTGCTGTACAGTAAACTGCCGGTGAGCCAGTTCCTGAAGAAGTATAACTGCCGCCCTTTACACGCATGGTGCCGCCGCCTCTATCGCTTCGGATCGCCGCGGAAGACTCACCAGAAGTATGTACCGTCAGGTTTTCTGCATTGACTGTACCGCCGCCTGCTGCGTGGATACCGCCTGCTGTATTTCCAGTTGTGGTAATGGCAGTATCAGAGATATTTACAGTGCCTTTGTCATAGGCAAACGCACCTGCAGCGCCATCTGCATCCGAAGTAATGGTTCCGCCGCTTAGATTAACAGTTCCGTCTGTGGCAAGAACCGATGCGCCTACTCCGTAAAAGCTGGAGCTGTCACCGCCTTTGCTGTCTTCGGATGTTCTGTTTACGGTAAAATCTTTTAGAGTAACATTAGCTCCGTTAGATACAAGAACTGCGCTTTCATCTGTGCCTTCTGAGGTATAGCTCTGTCCGGACTCTTCTGTATCACTGGTAAATTCCTTTACAGAGGAATAAGATGTGGGTGCGGACTGTGCCCCGCCTCCAGGACCGCCAGCTCCCGGTGCCCCATTTCCAGGGCCACCCTGAGGACCATCCGGACCGCCTGGCATATCAGCTAAAGATATCTGTACTGCGGTTCCATTGCTGTCTGTAGTAATCTTAACAAAGTCACCTTCCTTGATATCAGAAACCTGGATGGATGCACCGTCTGCATCGGTGAAGGTTGTGGATGTTGTGATCTTATAGGTTGTGGTTTCGCCCTGTGGCGGCTGGCCGTTCCCCTCTGGGGCACCGCCTTTTGGTGGCTGGTTCTGGTTATCTGAGGTACTGCCCTGTGATGGCTGGTTTTTGTTGTCTGAGGTACTGCCCTGGGGTGGCTGGCCTTTTCCGTCTGGGGCACCTCCTGGCTGCTGACCATCATTGTTCTGACCTGGCTGACCATCTGGCGCCCCACTCGGTACTCCGCCAGGTCCCTGCTCAACTGTGATCTCTGTATCAGAAACCGACTTCACACGTCCCATTACCTCATTCTGGCTGTCCTGGGCGCCGCTTTCTGCTGCTGCCTCTGTAGCCTGTGCTGCCGTAGTACTCTGGCTGCTATTTCCTCCACAGGCTGACAGCAACATAGCACTGGTGATCATCATGCACATCATCACACTGCCCCTGCGCAGCCGTCTTCCAATCTCTCTTTTGGTCTTTCTGTCATTTCCCATTCTATCTCTATATCTGCTCATAATCGCATTGCCTCAACTTTCATCTTTTAAAATCATTTTCTATCTATTTTCTCTTACTGTACCCAGACACCGTCACCATTTACATAATAACCATCTGGTGTAGTTGTATTCACTAACATAGCACCGCTTTCACCACAGTAATACCATGCATCTTTATATAAGATCCAGCCAGTTTTCATGTAACCGTTTTCATCAAAACAGTACCAGAGATTGTCAATATACTGCCAGCCGTTTGTGGTATAGCTGCGGTCTGCGTTGCAGTACCACCAGCCTGTATTGTCTTTCAGCCACGCACCAGTACCGGAAGATGTCGTATTGGAAGGTGTATTTCCATTTGAAGAACCTGAAGAACTGATCTCCTGTGCTTCGCTTGAAGAAACATACCATGAGTCAGACTCTTCCCAGCTTCCCTTATTAGAAGTGTTGTACACGCCTCTTACTTTAAATGTATAATAACCGTTCTTAGTTATGTAGCTTGAAAAATCATAACTGGTGCTGGTAGTCGTCAGCACGCTGGTCACTGCACTGCTTCCCCGGTAAAGCCGTACTTCATACTTTTTTGCATCATCACTTTCTTCCCAGGAAGCCGTCCCGTCTGACTCATCCCATTCCAGCCCGCTTACATCCAGATCATGATCACTGTCATCATCATCCAGTGTTACATATACGATCAAAGTATCACTGGAGCTTCTGCTGACTGATGTAACTGTACCGTCAGAACCGCTTAAGCTGACACTGCTTTTTGAAAATCCGGAAGCAAAATAATAATCATCATCTGCATATAAAGTGATCTTTAATTTCGGTTTGTCGCCATCATCCCACTCGTCGCTTGGCTCATTGGTGATCACCACATCATCTATATCAAATTTAGAAGAGGATGTGGAAACGGTTACATCGCTATCTGTATCCCCAGCCTCGATTTCTGATTCAATAGAAAGAGGGACAGAGTTTATTTTTGTTCCAGTAGTAGCCAGAGCCGTTGTATTCGGTACAGACAGCATGCAGATCGCAGAAGTAAGTGCGGTAAGTTCTTTTATTTTACCCTTAAGTTTCATAGAATTGCTCCTTTCAACCCGTATCAAATATATACGGGCATTTAGCTTTTTTATTTTTCTCTTATCTTTTCTCTTACTTGTCTTTCATTGACTTAAACTATAACGGGATTTTTTGACCAGATTTTGGTGATTGTGTGAAAAAAATGTAAAAAATAGGCTTCGCCTATTCAACTCCCCTGCCCCTCAATCTTGAGGGGTTAG
>OKSF01001095.1_pt1 | contig 23503 bp, 19 predicted proteins | sample 1606061 | NCBI WGS metagenome assembly OKSF01 (sample SAMEA3541567, study PRJEB24748) | human gut metagenome | biome: human gut; feature: human-associated habitat; material: faeces | place: China | collected 2012 | reverse complement strand
TGTTGCCGGACAATGCAGCCTGCCTGCGTCTTCCGGGAACTGACGGTAAAGCTAAAATGAGTAAATCACTCGGAAACTGTATCTACCTTTCGGAAGAACCGGAAGAAATCCAGAAGAAGATTATGAGTATGTATACCGATCCGGGACATCTCCGTGTACAAGACCCGGGAAAGATTGAAGGTAACACCGTATTCACTTACCTTGACGCTTTCTGCCTCCCCGAACATTTCGAACGCTACTTACCGGATTATCCGAATCTGGCAGAATTGAAAGCACATTATCAACGCGGCGGACTGGGCGACGTAAAAGTGAAACGTTTCCTGAACTCTATTATGCAAGAAATACTCGAACCGATTCGTAATCGTCGTAAAGAGTTCAGCAAAGATATTCCGGCTATCTATGACATGCTTCAGCAAGGATGCGAAGTAGCCAGAGCTGCTGCTGCCGAGACTTTGGCAGATGTGAAAAAAGCAATGAAGATTAATTATTTCGATGACAAGGAGTTAATCGAGGAACAGGTAAAACGTTTCTCACAAGAATAATATCCTGAACACAGCAGTTTCTACTAAGTAATTAGTCCGAAACATAGTTTTGATATCCCCATCAGAATATCTATTATAGATACTCTGTTGGGGATATTTTCTTATCGAAACATTCATCCATACTTTGCTGTTATCATTTCTCTTTTGAAAAATAGATGTTTAACTAAAAATAAGAAGAATGGTAAGTCTAACTAAATTCATGACTTCAGTCATTGAAGATCTAAAACAGGAGGGCCGATACAGTACGGCCTATATCTACAATTATGCACTCTGTGCATTCACCGCATGCCAGGGAGGTGGCGAAATCTTTTTCAATGCCCTCACCCGGCGTTCTCTTAGACGCTTTCAGCAATACCTGGAAGATCATCAAAGATCTTACAACACTATCTCAACCTATATCCGTGCCCTACGTGCCATCTACAACCGTGCAGTAGATCGCGAACTGATTCCAGGTGAGATGCGTCTGTTCTCCGGTCTGAAAACAGGCATCGCCTCCGAGCGCAAACTGGCACTCACCGCACAACAAATGAACACTCTGTTGTGTGAGCCCAAAGAAAAAGAGATGCCGCAACCCATACAGCATGCACAAGATATATTAAAACTAATGCTTCATTTGCAGGGAATGCCTTTCGTTGATCTGGCACATTTACGGAAAGGGGATTTAAAAGGGGATATGCTGATCTGTTATCGACAGAAAACAGGAACCGAGTTACATATAAAAATGATGCCTGAAGCAATGAAGCTAATTGACCGCTACCGGAATACAGATGAAAGATCACATTATCTATTGAGATTTCTTAGCGGACACTTCACCGGAGAGCAGGCTTTCAAGGAATACAGAGATACATTAAGAAAACTGAATATGAGTCTGGGAAAACTGGCACATATTCAGAACATGAAAGGAACACGAATCAGTTCGTACACAGCCCGCCACACCTGGGCCACCCTTGCTAAATACTGCCAAATACCGGAGGAAGTAATTTCTGAAGGACTTGGTCACTCATCACTTGAAGTAACCCGTACCTATCTGAAAAGTTTTGAGTGGCAAGAACTGTTCAAGGCAAACAATGTAATAATTAACTACATAAATACAGGGCAGAAGATTCGTTGGGGAATGGCCTAAAGCCTATTTAAAAGCGTATTACTTCACAAGTAATAGAATAAATTTCCCGTCACAAACATATACATATTTTACGATATAAAAAACAAAAATAGGATTTTTTTTGCTTACGACACAAAAAAACAAGAACTCCGGCAAGAAACACAGAAAATCACTCTATAAATTCTTTTTAAGGAATCAATATTGCATAAACAGAACTGCCTCCATCATTTAATATTAAATAATGGAGTGACTATTATTTATATCAATTCTTCGTGTTTTCAATGCGATATATGTCACTAACTAAGTTACTTACCTCCGCCTGTGTGTGAAATTATAAAAGATAACGAAAAACTTTTTTTCCGTTACTTGTGAAGTAACAGGAGCTAGGCTGACAAGAATTAGAAGAAATATAAAGAGCGAAAATCACATGACGAACAAAACAAATGCTAAGCGAATACTTGGCTGCCTGATTATTGGAGCATTAATAACACTAATCAACTCCCAGACAGCTACAGCAGAGGATAATATCCATATATATCCCCAAGATACTACCATTTGGAAAAAGGGCATGGACCCTGCAGAAATGGTAAACGGAATCGACACATTACATATCGGTGATACACTTCGTACACAAGTACAACTCTATTTCCGCTGGGACAAGAATGTACTGGACAGTACCTATATGTCCAATCGTGCATCACTCAATAAATTGGAACAACTTCTCTCCATTAAACATCTACGTTCTGTCGACAGTATCAAAATCGAGGCATACGCATCTCCCGAAGGTCCCCCTATCTACAACCTGCGCCTGTCCGAGCGCCGGGGAAAAGAAATAAAGAAAGTCTTGTTATGGAAGTTTCCCCATCTGGATGAACAGAGAATAGCATACACCGGACTGGGAGAAAACTGGGCAGGGCTTCAGGCATTGTTGGAAGAAGACCTCGAAGTCCCCTCACGTGACAAGCTGCTGAAACTTCTTAGCCTGCCACTGTCACTCGAAGAGAGAGACCGTCGTATGCAGGCAATGGATGGCGGCGTCCCCTACCGGTATATTTTCCGAAAATATTATAAGAGACTGCGAAATGCTTCCTCTATTTACCTTTCCATCATCCCCAGACCTTATGCGGAACTCCCGCACCTGCCTCTGCTTCCCACTTTTGGAATGACGGATTCCCTGCGAATGATAGTACCTTTAAAGAGCAAGGTTCTTCCCGCATACCGCTATATACGCCCGTTTGCCATCAAATCCAATCTGTTATTTGATGTGGCCGGCATGCCTAATATCGAAGTGGAATTTCCCATTGGCAGGCGTTTCTCCGTATTGGGCGAGTGGATTTTTCCCTGGTGGGGTGGTTTGGGTAATCGGGGAGGCGTGTCTCCACTTCCCACTTATACAGAAAAATTCACGATGCAGATGCTTTCCGGAGGTCTGGAAGCACGCTACTGGTTTCCACGTAGCGCAGGATTAGATCGTAAAGCCCGCAAATGGAATGATTATAACCCCTTGGTGGGCTGGTTTATAGGTATCTATGGCGGAGCCGGCCTGTATGACCTTCAGTTTTGGGGCGATGGCATTCAGGGAGAGTTCTATATAGCTTCGGGAATCAGTGGCGGATTCGCCCATCCGATAGGGAAGTATTTTCACATGGAGTACTCTCTGGGAATAGGTTATCTGGCCACGCGATACTATCGGTACACCCCATTGGATGGTCATAAAGTGGTCATCATCCGTCCGGACGGTATGTATGATCGTCGCCAACAAAACTGGTTCGGTCCCACGAAAGCCAAAATATCACTGGTTTGGATCCCTCGTTTTAAAGTAAGGATAAAGTAAGTTTCACCATTGAGATACTAATGAATGGATAGTATGAAAACAAATCAAACACCAGATACTTATTCCCCCGGGAGCAGATGTGCCGCTTGTCTGGGTATGCTCATCGGCTGCCTGCTGTTGCTTTCGGGCTGTTACCGGGACGAATTGTGCTTTCTCCATCCCCGGGGAGCGAAACTCATGGTGAAGATTGACTGGTTGACGAAAGCGGAAGTGACTCCCAATGCCGCCACAATTCTGATTTACGATGCGGAGACGGGGGAAGTAGTCAGGGAGGAGATTCTGACAGCCAATCGTAACGAGCACGAAATAAAGGACCTTCCGGTAGGTAAATACTCATTTGTGGTTTTTAATGAAACACGTTCCGGCTCGCATTTCGACCTCTCGCTGGCATACCGGAATTATGAAGAACGGGACAGGTTTGAAGCGTATGTATTCCCCGAACCGTTGAACCGCTTCTCTGCACCGGGATTCTCTTCGGGAAGCAGCACACGTACTGTCTGCACCAATCCCGACACGCTGGCTGTGAGTACCCTGCTCAACTATGAGGTGACCCCGCAGATGATAAATTATGTGCATACGGATCCTACACCAAAGGATAATGATTTATACCTGCCCGTATCGGATGTGATATACTTTGTGGCCGAACGGGTCATTTCTGTGGTCAATGTCTCACTGGAGGGTGAAAACCTTTCTTCCATCGGAAGCTATACCTGTTTCCTTTCGGGTATGGCCGAGGGATATTTTATGGGGAAAGGAGTTTATTCTTCCGTCCCGGTGACACACCCTATCCTGTTTACCAAAACGAGGCGAGATACTTCCCAGCCATCGCTTCTGTCCTCTTTCTCTGTAATGGGATTGTTGGAGGGTGTCACTCCTGATAAGGTATCCCGTGAGGAGGCCTATACTGTTGATCTGCGTGTCGTGCAACTGAATGGGGATATTTACCTCAAGAAGTATGACCTGATAAAGGAAAACCGTATGACACACACGCTTCGTTATGTGAACGGTCGTCCCCACGATATCATAGATATTCGACTGAATCTGGATTTACCGAATATCCCTGTGACAGGGGACGGCATCATCACCGATGTTGAGGACTGGAATGACCAGACGGTGAATCTTGAGACGACAGTCGTCCGCTTCCATCCCAATCAGGGTTCGGGAGCGATGGAACCGATACGTCGCAACTACAATACCATTCTCGTATTGCCCGAATGTACTTTCAAAGCTCCGACAGAACCGGAGGGATGGACTTTCAGATTTAAGGAGTGGAACACGCAGAATGACGGAAAAGGAGCGTCCTATCAACCTCTGGAGCTTTACCGGATGCCGAGAGGTGGGGCGACACTGTATGCGATATGGGAGAAGATAGGGGAATCAGACACTTAAAAACGAATTATTCAAATGGTGGGAATACACATAATCGTTTAATCTTTTAATTCATCACGCACAAATCAGACAGTACATTTAAGCTAGGCTTGGGATCACACTCTTTCCCCACGTAGGTTTGTTAGGGACTTAAAACCGACGATAGCAGAGTGGAGTTAATTTTATCTATTTATTCATTAATTTTTAATTCATAATTGAATATGAAGAAAATTATGACTGGCGTTGCAACCTGCGCTCTTTTACTTTCAGGTTGTGCAAACAATGAGATTCTGGACGGTACAGTAGTTGGAAATCCGGATGGTGCCATCAAGTTTGGAGTGAGTACTCCGGTAACTAGAGCGAGTGAATTGTACAACAATGGCAATTTCATTACGAATGGACAGAAATTCAACATTGTAGGTTTGTCATCCGAAACTGTAACGAACGACCAAGGTACTGTTACAGCGGGAGATGCGTATCTGGGGACATTGACTGCTCCTAAAACATTGGAGTATAGTAGCGTGACTGCCGAATGGTCTTATGGCTCAACGATATTCTGGCCTACGAGCAATTTGGATTTCTTCTCTTGGTATACTGGTACTACCAATGTTTTAGGGACGCCGACAGCAGAAAGTACTTATGACCATTCAATCAGTTTCCCTACAGCTTATGTACCTGCCACTGACGTTAGTAAGCAGCTGGATATTCTGACGGGCGCAGGAAAATATGCCAAACCTGCCGTAAACGTGAATACGACTATTCATTTGAAACATGCTACTACACAAGTGGTGTTCAAAGCGGTTCTGGCAGATGGCAGTGACCTTCAGGTAGACATCAGGGAAGTAGCCATGATGAATGTCGCTAAACAGGGTACATTGAAATTGGGAACGAATAAAACGGATGCCACTAAGGCGGCTGATCCCCTGATTGAGTGGACTCCTTCCGCAGATCGTACAAACTATGCTGTTTCCGGTTTGAGTGCAATTCTAGGTGAGGGAGTGGATGAAGTTGAATTAACATCTAAGAATCCGGATCAGAAAGCCGGTGCCATGCTGTTGATTCCACAGACATTTACAGCTTGGAATCCAAGTGATAAAATAGACAAAAGTACCGGTGAATTGGAAACAGACGGTACAGGTGCATATATTCGTGTGAAATGTACCATTAACTCTAAAACGGATGGCACCGGTTTATGGTTACATGGTGCCAATGGTACTCCTACCAACTTGTTTATTCCGGTATCTTCCGTAGAAGATCTTTATGGAGAATGGGTGCCTAACCGTCGCATCACTTACATAATCACATTTGGTGACGGTGGTTCCGGTTCCGGTGGTGGTGGCTGGACAGGTGAACCCGAAGTACCTGTACTGACTCCGATTAAGTTGGATGTAAAAGTTGATGATTGGGATGAACAGACAGTTGTTCTTCAGTCTGTAAACTTGAGTAGCGCAGAAGCTGTTACTGTCAAGTCAATCAAAGAACAGACAGATCAATTTGATATGGAAGTAGCTGGCAATCCGGCTAAGAAGTATGTGGCTGAATTTACATTCACTAACGCAACAGCACTTACTGCACCTATCGAAATAGATGTTACAGGTCTGGCAAGTAGCAAGTTGAATAGTGGTACTGTAGTCAAATATACTTTCACGCAAATAGCAACAATTGCTACAACGACTAATACTATTTCTGTAACTCCTCCAAGCGGTTGGGAAGCAAACAATAACGGTAGTACAACATGGGAAACAACAAAAGTTTCTCTTGATGGTAGCGGTAGTCCTGCTGCAACAACTCTTTATTTAAGAAAGAAATAATCTCTTGACAATTTCCCGTCAACCATCCCTCGTGCGGCTGACCCTGCACGGGGGAACTATAAAACGAAACGAAGAATCAAAGACATGGATAGACTGTGTATAACAAAACGTGGATGGATACAGCAAGCGAGTCGGCAATGGCCGCACTTGTTAGCGATTATTGCAGCATTGACCGTGATAGTCGGTTGTGATTCGAGTGAGAACGAATCACAACCTGAGCAGACTAACGTTCCGATCACATTCAATTCTTCTGTGGTTTCGGCTTTAACCCATTCCTCCAGAGGCGTTCCCATCACCGATACCGATCAGACTGCTCTGCTGTCTGCAGGTGTTTATGCCTATTCCACAGGAGCAGACAACTTTAACGCCGCGACTTCCAAGCCGGACTACATGGTCAATCAGCTTCTTTCGCGCACTTTCGATGGCAACACTCCTATGGACTGGACTTATTCACCCAGTAAGTACTGGCCTGCCGCCGGAAATAAGCTGACCTTTTTGGCGTATTCACCGCATAGCACCGTTTGTTCAGGGTTTACACTTACACAGGAAGACGGAGTAGCTTATCCTAAAATGGACTTTACAGTCGACTCGAAAATAGAAAATCAGGTGGACCTTCTTATTGCCGATCCGGTAGTGGATTGTGAAAAAAGTACCGGCACAGTACCTTTGAACATGAAACATGCACTGACACTTATCAGCTTCTCGGCAGCAGTGAAAAATTCCTCCACATCCGATATGATAAAAATAAATAAGATTACTGTCACCAATGTTCTGTCGGCAGGAAACACTCCAGTAAAAACGCCAATTACATGGAGTGATCTGCGTACATCAACATCTTATGTGCTCTCGATAGAAAACGGCACGCTTACCGATTCCGCTCTTACTACCACCATGTCACTGTTGAATACAGCCAAAGGATTTTTGCTATTAATGCCCCAACCCTTTAATGATGAACGGGCAAAAATTATCATAGAATATAGCAGCGCCAATGGTACTGAAAAAATATATGAAGAACAATTCTTTATCTGCTATACCGAAGCCGTATGGCAACCGGGAACTGCTATCAATTACCAAATTCTACTGAATGCCGACAAAGTAGAAATAACCGCAAGTATCACTCCATGGGAAAAGAAATATTTCAATGGAGGCGACAAGGAAAATGGAAATCTTCCTTGGGAATAACCAATAACCACCTAACAGAAAGCAAAGGATATGAAGAAAGTTTCGAGATATATTTGTTTGTGCTTCGCACTGTCCGGCATATTATCCTGCCAGCAACAGTCAGAAGAAGAGAGGGGCGATCATCCGGTTATCGTTCATACCGGACTGAAAACAACCCGTGCAGCCATAGACAACTTCGACAATACAGAAGTACAGATACTAAGAGGGAATGCCCCGGACAAGTTCTCCGAATCATGGCCTGCTGTAATAGCCAATACCAATGCCATGACATTCAATCCTGTCAGAATCTACCCTCTGACAAATGAGTCTGTAGTGCTACGAGGCTTCTACCCCAAACCTATCGAAACCGTGGCTGGCAATCGGTCCGTCTACTCCTATTCTTTGGCAGACGGTGAAAGTGATATTCTATGTAGCAACATAGTGACCGGATCTTATCTTAGCCCGATATCCGACGTTATGAAGTTTGAGCATCTCACAGCACAGATACAAATCACGGCGAATAACGATGAAACATTCCCCGTATTCCGCAAAATAACAAAAGTGGTGCTTTACGGTCTTCAAGTAGCCGCATCGCTGAATGTAGTCACCGGCGAATTGACTTTTTCGGGTGAACAGCAACCCGTCACCGTTTACGAAGACTCGAAAGGATTGGCTCCGGGTATACATGTGAATACGGCGGTAGGTACACCTAAAATGATACAGCCGGGAGCGACAAATGTAGAAGTAGAATTTGCTTTCGATAAAGGAGAAGTTACCAAACGGCTCCCTCTGCACTTTGATAGAGCAGAGAACTCTGACGGTTCCGGTAGCGGTGCTGACAAAAGTACAACTCCGGAGAAAGGAGTATCTTACGAAATACGTTTTGTACTTACTTCTTTCACCATCAAACCAGAGATAACGGTGCAAGCGTGGAAAGAAAGCAATCAAATAGATATGCCAACTATGTGGTAAAGCAACCATCATTTTTAGAACCTAAGAAGTGAATAAAATGAGTAAAATAAGAATCAACAAGTTAATAATAAGTTGTCTGACAGCAATGCTGGGAAGTGCTTGCACAGATAGCACTCCGGACGAACAGAAAGGGAGGGAAGACTTCTCGCTACAAATATTTCCTCAAGTGACCAATGTAGTAGTAAACAGCCGGACACCAGTAAATGAAACTGTCATTAAAAAAGGGGATGTCGGTATTTCTATTTTCCCGCAAGATGGCTATAATACTGATAAAGGAATAGACGGGAGTACTCTATACGAACCTATACCGGAATACAAAAGAATCAGAATGTCAATAGATGGTAATACTTGCACCTATACTACGACAGAAGCTTCCGAATCTCCGGCTATTTATCTGAAAAAGAACGCTGGTGCTGTAGATCTGTATGCCTATTATCCATATACAACGACACTGACCTACAACTTGGATAAGATACCTTTTACAATAGGAAAAAATAAGGATACCAACTTTGATTATATGGTTCCCAACGGAGGAAAACGTACAGTAGACCCGATGGACAACGACAATAAAGACAAGAACACCTGTAGTATTCCAATAGAATTCAAACATATCATGACACAATTGGAGTTCCGGGTAACTCCCTCTTTCTGGGGACAGGACTTGTTGCCTACATTCATATTGTATACAAAAGACGCAAACGACCTCGTTACACCTGTATCTAAAATCGCCACGCAAGGTACTTATTCCTGCATAGATGGCTCTATGCAATACTCTAAATATGAATCGACATTTGCTTACACCGGAGATTATATAGATGCAACCACTAGCCTTACAACCAGCAAACAAGGGTTTGTAATCCCTCCTATCGAATGGAAAAGCGGTGAGCCGGAAATTAGTTTATTTATTGAGATCCGGTTCAACAGAACAACGCCCAGCCCCGTACAGACAGAGCCTTATGCCTTTAATTTAAAAGATTGGCCGGTCACTGACGGAGGGACAACCCGTTACGGGTTACTGCCCGGATATAAATATGTAATAAACGCTACCATAGACAATTTTGTGAAATACAGCGGCGTACCGTCCAGAGTAGAGTGGACGGATGTCCCCATGGATTTTCCAATTTAATAAATAAGAAGACATGAAATATAGATATAAAATAGGAATACTAGGCATCTTGCCACTACTATGGCAGGCATGTGATAAAGACGTCGTTCATGAAGTGCCGTCATCAGCCGAACCTGTCAATCTAAGTTATTCATTATCTTCAAACTCTCTGACGAGAGCGGAGGGAGATGTATTGACCGCTTTTGATAATCATACCGTTTTCCGTTTCATCGGATACGTAAAAAGTAAACAAGAGCCATCCCTGACCGACCATACGGGAGGTGATACCAAAGCCTCTCCTTATGGATACTATTGCTATAAAGAAGAACAAGGAAAAAGCATCTTCGAACCTTGTGATATTTCAGATACCTACCAATATGCAGGAAGAAATCCTGCTCAAGGGCAGAAGTTGACAGCCAATATCAGTAAAGAACTCCCCGTCACTTATGAAATACTGGCTTACACACCCGCTCGTCCAACAAGGGTTGTTGCAGGTTCAACCATTATTCCATACCAACGAGGAGAGGATTTGTATCTGACAGATAATAAATTTGATATTGTAATCGAGGGTAGAGGCCAGACGGTTTACAAAGTGTATCCAGTGCCCGATCCTTTTGTGTTCCGCAATATGAAGTCCAAATTAACCTTTGCTTTTTATGAAAAAGACGTGCCGTTTACTTTAGATACTCAAATTGCAGTATCCGGTTTAGGCACCAGAGCCAACTTACATCCCTATACCAAAAATATGAAAATATTCTATAGTGAGTCTTCTTCAGCAGATGAAGCCGAAGATCATTTAGTAGATTATTTTAACTTAACGACCGAATCAGCTTCTGTGGATAAAGGAACTCTACGTTATTCATTAGAGTCAATCCCCATTTTCCCGGCAGATTATTCATCCTCTACCCTTGCACATCCGATTGCGGTGAAAATAAATATCACGTATACCAGTCGCCCTATGCCCAACACGGAAGAGATGGAGATTCGCCTGCCTATCAATGCGTTACCCTCGTATAATTATGTAATCAGCTTCATCATATCACGCACCAATATAGAAGTGAGAGGACATCTCATCAACGATGATATATGGCATAACGGCATTCCATCCGACCCGCTGGATATTGGTGGTGCAGGTAGTGGCGTCATATTGGGTAAATGGAACACTAACAATGATTGGGCAGATGTTGACCTGCCCGGAGACGATTTATAAAACAACTTAAAAAAAAGAAACTTATGAATCAATATTGGCTTATAAGCATCGTTTTAAGCGCATGTATCTACCTCACCTCGTGTCAGGATGAATTATACCGTAAGAATGACTCAACCGACACTCGGATAGAAGTTCCTATTGTCTGTAAAATAATACCGCCAACGATAATGGAAGATGGTAGCACGGTGACTCGTGCCGCCACTTCATTGCCGGAAGACAAGATTAATAATGTCTGGGTGTTCCAGTTTGCCGGAACAGCGGACAACAGTGTCATGGTAGGTGATCCGCTTTATTTTGATCTGGACGCTTCTCAACAGGGGACTATAAAAGTGTCCACCTCCGGAGGAGCGACGCATCGTCTTGTATTCGTTGCCAACAACAATAATAGCGATTACAAATGGTTATTACTGAACGGAGTGGCTACCTATGCAGATCTACTGGCTAAAACCAAGGATATAACTTCGGGGGCTTTTCCGGATACAGACACAAATCTCCCCATGGTAGCAGAATGGAAAGGAGTTGTAAACACCGACCAAGTGAGCAGAGGATTCGATCTTTCATTTGTATATAGTGTAGCCAAAATCCAGTTGAAACTCAATTTCGCAGATGCGTTGGAAGAGGGTTTTCAAGTACGTTCGGTGCAACTGAAACAAATTCCAGCCAAGATGCGGTGGTGCGACGGACTTGTAGAAATGAAGGATGAAACAGCTGTTTTCCCCGGTACCTCCTATTCTTATATCAACTATGAAGCCATCACCAACCGGATACCGGTAAAAGGGACTCCGCAAACATACGTTTGGTATCTTCCCCGCAATCATCAGGGAGTTTCGACGAACACTGCCGTCAACCAGAAGAATAACGGAGCAAAAACATCCGCTACCTACATCGAGATATTGGCAGTGGATAAAGAAATGAATGATATCCGCTTCCGGTTGTATCCGGGAAAAAATATGCTGAACAATTTCAATGTAACTTCTAATTATGTCTACCGTATTCCTCTGACCATCAGTGGTGCAGGTGATCCGAATACAGACTCACGAGTGGAGCATTTGAGCAAAGTGGTATTTCCTAAAGCAAACTGTTACATCATCAACCCACCGGAAACAGGTTCGGGAGCCAAAGTATTCTACATTCCGATAGAACGGGTCAATGATTTCTGGGCAGATCCGGCTTACGCACTACTCGGACAGGATATGAAAAAAGCATTCACAGAAAAGACCCAATGGAAATGCCAGGTGATTTGGACAGATAATAACACTCTTTATTCTCCGGACATTAGTGTTACAGATCGATTGACACTTATAGGAAACACCGGACAAGGCATCAATAATCAATATTTGCGTGTACGTGTGCCAGCATTAACAGCGAGTCAGCAGGGTAATATTCTGATAGGAGTCTACCGCACGGATGAAGCCGGTACTATCCAAGGTGGCTGCGCATGGAGCTGGCATTTGTGGGTGACCGACTATAATCCGGATATTCAGGTTCAGATCAGTGAACAGGTACATGTTTATCCGGTTCCCGGCGGACAGGTGGAACGTTATGGTGGAATAGCATCGGGATATGCCGAACCATGGATATACACTTCATGGACCACCACCACTTCTTTCGCTAAACCTTATGCAGGCAAACTGGTAATGGACCGCTATCTGGGTGTCAGTTCTTTCGCATTGACAGAGAAAAACTATGTCGACCAAACCAGTTATAATAAAAACAAACAACTTTGGGCAAATCCGGCACCGCTATACCAGTTCGGACGAAAAGATCCGGTACCACCTATTGGCCATTATTCTATTTATGATAAAGATAATCAAATTGTTTATACCAAGCCCCAACCGAATGCTGGCATTGCCCTAATCAACTATTGCAAAGGAACCAAAATAGATACAAAGTCAAAAGCTACGATGGATATGACAATAGAAGAACCTGACAAATTTTATTATCCATCAGGTCTTTCCCAATGGTTGAGAAGGGCAGATAATGGAGATGAAAATTTGTTAGATAAATATATGTGGAATGACCTGAAAAGAACAGTCTACTCTCCTACTCAATGGGATAAGACCTTATTTGATCCATGTCCGCCGGGATGGAGGCTTCCCGGTTCCATTTTGTGGAAAGATGAATTTACAGATAGGGACGGACGGACCAATTCGGATGACAAGGGTCGCGAACAACTAAAAAGCATTATAGACGGTTGGTATGGAATACGTTATTGGCCCTATAAACTGGTAGGAACTACATATCCCGTAGACGGTACTATTTTTTATCCCATATGGGCATCTCTAGCCAACGGACAGGGTTCTAGCTTCTATCAGTTAGTCGTAAGAAGTGTAGAGCCAAATACTCTTTTCTTTTCTCCATCATCACCATACCCTTACATTTCCAGTGCTATGAAAAGCGAAGCCGGCGTAGTTCGCTGCATTCAAGAATAAGAAGTTTAATAAAAAAATACAGATACGTATGAAACTAAAATACTGTTGTCTATTCATAGGTGTATTACTCTTGCTATCCGGTTGCAAAGATGAACTCTTTTCCGAATATAATCAGGAAAAAGAAGATTTGGTCTACCTCCCGCTATCCTGCCGGATAGCAAAGGAGGTATCAGGTAATTCTGACGTATCGAGCAGGGCAACCAATGGTTCAGACGCCCAAAAGGTAAACAATATCTGGCTTTTCGAGTTTGACGGCACAGACAATTCGAGTCTCCTGCTCACTAATCCTCAATACATAGAAATCACGAATGAGAATATATCAGCAGGGGTTATTCCCTCCGACTCCCCGGTACGGCTACTTTTTATAGCAAATACTAATCTTTCCACCATCAACTGGAAAGCAACGAAAGGGGTTACAACTTACGAGGATATTCTAAAAATATCAGATGATTATTACCGGGAAGAAGAAGCGTCGGGATTGGAAAACGACAATGTAGTAATGTGTGGAACAATGGACGGAACGATCCATCTTGGCAGTCAACTGGATCCTGAACTCTACCGGAGCATATCCAAGATCGAACTGAATCTCACGGTTTCGGCCGATTGCAAATATGAGGTGATTTCAGCACGTCTGTGTAATGTACCCTCTAAAATCTATTGGGCAGATTATCTACGGTACGAGCAGTCTGAAAATGAAATCACCCCCTCACCTTTAGTATCGAAATTCAGGGCATACAGCGATGCAGAACCCGACAAGTTATCTGCAGGAAATACACGGACATACACCTGGTATATGCCACGCAATGCCAGAGGTGTCTTCAAAAACGATCAAGGAGACCAGAAAAGTAAAAATCAACTAGCACCCGGCAACGCTACCTACATTGAGATTTATGCAATAGATACGTCACCAGACTCGAATGGTGGAGGACGTTACTACCGCATCTTCCCCGGAGCAGACCTGACGACTGATTTCAATATTTTGCCCAACCGGAAATATAACTTATCATTTACGATTACCAACAAAACCGCAGGAGAAGACAGCCGGATAGTAGGAGTAGAAGACGTTATATTCACAGAAGCCGCAAATTGCTATATACTAAACCCGCCTATAGGTGGAAAAGCCATATCGTACACAATTCCCGCATTGGAGCAGGCGAATAAATTCTTCGATAGATCGACAGGAGGATATACCGACATTATTAAAAGTACGGATTCTTTCGGTGGATTCAAAACGATCGATCAAACCTGGACGTGCAAGGTGATCTGGTGTGATAACCCTGACATGATTGCATTCGGACATTATACGGAAGAAAGTGCAGATAAACTATATATGCCTGTATATTCCGGAAATGGCGCAGGAAACAAAGTCATAAAAATAGTTGTCCCTCCCTTGACCCAGTCTCAATACGGCAGCTTATGTATCGGTCTTTTTGATGCAAGCGGCACATGCCGATGGAGCTGGCTTTTGTGGGTAACCGACTACAACCCCGACATTCCCATCATTATTGATCCGTTGAAGTTCACTTATAGTGTACCCGGAGGACAAGTAGACCGTTACGCTTCGGGGTATTTTGGATATCGTACTCCAACCTCCGGTGAAACAACCCTGACTCCTCTTTATAATAAAGTATATGATTCATCTGCTAACAATGAAAAATATTTCTACAACCGTTCTTACATGATGGATCGTAACCTGGGAGCCCGCGCGGCATACGGAGTTTCTGCCGAATGTGGCGGACATCTATATCAATACGGGCGGAAAGATCCATTCCAACCCAGATGGACTCTTTATGACGGTGACGGTAATGATACCAAGCTCTTTACAAAAACCAATGGTGGTGGAATGTGGAACAAGACTGAGGTAGCAAACAAAGATGGCAAATATACAATCCTGATGTCGGACGCCATCGCCAATCCTACGACACTCATTCTTGGTACGTCTACCTCAACTCCTTGGCTGGGAACGACCAGTGAAAACACGACTTTTTTTGAGGGTACCATTAACACACCTTACTACGTCTGGCAGGATCCCACATTAATAGCACAACCTGCAAGCGGGGTAAATACCCGGCCATGGAACAAAGTAAGAAAAAGTCTGTTCGATCCTTGTCCACCGGGATGGCAAATACCGACCAGTCAAAGTAGTGCCCCTAACATCGTTGACGATTTCACCATTGCTAGGACTACACCATCATCAAATATTAATGGATTTTACAATGAACGAGGATTATACTATCATGATTCTTATGGGATAGGATGCTATTATTGGCCGGAAATCAAAAAAGATAGTAATACACCGGCTCCTGTAGATGGAATTATATTCTATCCCGCAGCAGGTTTCTTTAGTGGAAAAACATTTCAGAATGATGCTACAGAATCTAGTTCAAGCTATGGTAGATGGTGGTTAAACATGCGTACAAGCGCAGCTACAAATGGACGTGCATACATATTTAACATCTATCATGACATACAACCTAATTGCAAGATTAATGAGAATATGTATAGATCCTATGGTTGTTCTGTACGTTGCATCAAATCCCCTGTTATTCCGGCAGGACAGTAAAAATATAGACATGCAGCGCGTTCTAAGCTGTATTTATTGTTTGCTTTGTTTGCTAGCTCCTCTTTCTTTCCAGCGGGAAAGAGAGGGGAGCTTTATTTCGGGAGGTTACTATCAATATCAGCTAACTTCATCTTCATCATTCTTGAATAATACATCCTTTAATTTCTGATAAAGGAATGAAAGTATCAGTAATATCAGTCCGAGAATGATGAATACAATGATCTTACCAATAGTAGGCATTGCCCACAAATCATCAAATACAAGTTTAAGCAGAACGATTCCGAAAGTCGAAAGGCTTATCATGCGCATGACTTTCTGATGCAAACGCATCCCTAGTCCCATCTGAACAAATCCGGCAATGCTTAATGAAAGCGAAAGTCCGGCACTGAAATCATCCACTCCTACCTGCCAGAGGAAAGAGCGTACCATTGTCACCCAAAGAAGAGTGACCAGAATATTGAGATAAATAGTGAAACGACTCTTGATGCCGATTAATAGATAGTATTGGCGTGCCACATAATAGATGTTCACTATTACAAATGCTGCCGTGAACCATCGCAGTACAACAGGCACAAAAGCCATGTTCTCCCATTGATCTCCCCATATATTTATGATATATACAAGCGTATTTATCCCAATAGCTAACATATAGAAAGTCAGATATTGGGTGATCGGGAATCGTTTTCTAAAAGCATAACAAACACTCGAAATGGCAATGGCAGTAAACAAGAACATTGCTCCGCTCCTCGTAGCTCCCTCAAAATGCAGATGGAATTCCATCATAAATGTATAATAAAGTATGGCTACAGAGACAAAAAGCATGAAAGGATTCCAGAAACCATATTTCAGTTGACGGGCTGTAGAGAAGAATGGTCTATAATACCCCATCAACAGAGCAAATGCTCCCGTAGCCAGCCCTACAAACAAAGAGGTGGCAAATGAACTGTTCAGGAAAATAGTGCTGACAGCATGATGCTCATGCATTACTACATTATATATATCCATCAGGTAAGAAATAAAGGTGAGTCCCACCAGTATCTTTGCCGCATATTCATATACCCGGATTCTCGACTTGATATAAAGCCATAATAATAACACCATTTCTGACGCCCAAACTAATGTTATATAGTTTCCATCCAACTGAATCGGAACGGTAATAGAGACAAATGTCAACACAAGCCCCAGAGTGGTATACACCAGGAATTTATAGTCTTTCCGGCTCTTCCATAACCAAAGCACCAGTCCTAAATTAACAAGAGCAATGAACAGGCTCAACAAACCGCTTGCTTTGAAAGACCATCCCATATTCCGCAAGAACAAAGCTCCCGAAAGCAGATAAATAAAGTTATTCGTTATAATGACGAATACCAGTCCCCGACTCATTGTTCGCATATCTTCCCCACGAAGAATGGAGAACACCGGAAGCAGAAAGATAAAATAAAACAGAGTGGTAAACAAAAACAAGTGTCCCGAAATAACTGTAGAACTGGAGGTATAGCTAAATAAAAGAAAGATTCCCATTATCAGCCAGGTAAAGACAAATGAGATAATCGGAAGCTCACCCCACTTCTTATAAATGGAAAGTCCGAACATACCGAGATTCAGGATACTTACATAAGTGAACAGTACCAGATAACTTCCCTCTCCACTGCTTACGATGAAAGGTGCAAGAAATCCTCCGACAAGTGAAATGATAGCCAGTTCACGCCGATTGTACACCACAGACAGAACAGACATAAATACAGTGACGCCTATCAGAATGATAAACGCCATAGTCTGCGAGAAGATATGATAATAATGGAATGCAATGGCAACCGTAAGATAGAATACAGCAAAAGCGCCACCCGCAAGTAACGAGCTAAATGTACGATATTTCTTTTGCAACCGTTCGGCAACGGCCAGCAATACAGCTCCCGTCAGGAAACCAAGTACGGTACGGAAAGTCTCATTGATCCAATTCTTATCAATAGCATACTTCACAAAGAAGCCTACACCGATGACAAATATAAGGATACCGATCTTTCCGAAGAGATTCTCACCGATGAACCTCTCGTAATTCACTTGTTTCTTTTGTCTTGGAACAGCCTCAACACAAACATCTTCCAATTCTGTTTCAACCGTCTTTTCAGGTGTTTCTTCCAGTGTCTCACGGACTGTTTCAATAACCGATTCTTGTTTTTCCTGAACAACTGTCCCTTGTTGTGCAGCCTTGACAACCGTAACATGCTCTGCCATTTGAGACATCAAAGGAACATCTTCTGTTTCTTTTACTAATATTTCCTCTTTAGGTTTATGCTCTTCAGTAGCAGTCTTTTGCTGAAGCTTGAGATAATCGTCCATTCGTTTCTTTATCTCATTCAATTCCTTTTCTATTTTCCCGAAGCGATTATCCAACCTACTCCATAGCACAAATAGCATAACTAAAACAAGTAGCGCATATACAGTATTAAAATCGTCCATAATATTCCAGATTTGAGTTCGATATCACAAATATAGATAATAATTAATAGCCTCAATCAATTGTTATTAAATTATTTGGATTATCTCAACAATATAAGCTTACATCAATTACACAAATCAAGTACAGGCTCTCAAAATCCAAAGAAAGAAATCCACATTTTATAAAAAAGAATAGAACTTGCAAATTTCAAACAATTATGCAGCTTTTATTCTTCTTTTTCTTATATTTGCGACAATTACAAAACACTTTTTTTCACTCAAACAAAATAAACATGAAGCAACTTAAATTTCTATTGGCACTTGGCGGTGTGCTTTTCCTATCCTGCCAAACAGTATCCGCACGCGGTTTAAAAATTCCTTTCGGCGACCGCGAAGTATTAACTACAGTCGCAGACTTACCCGACACCGAAGACTACCAAGCTGATGACGGAAATTACATTGACCTGGCAACTTTGCATCAAGAATTCAACATCGCTTACATTCTTCCCCTATACATAGAAAAGGAGCCTCGTCTGGTTGGTTATTGCGAAAAAGCAGACACTTACTATGAACTGACAGATGAACAACTTGCAGCCATTCTGAAAGAGAATAATCTGGATGGAGAAAAGCTGAATAAGGTTGGCTTTTACTCCCGTTATGGTGGTAAAGTAGTCGGACTTATTATCATTGCTCTTATCATTTGGGGATTTATTCCAAGCAAAAAGAAAGAAGTAGAGCCAGTAGAAGTATAAAACAAATCACAATTAGTAATATTAAAAAGTATAAGTTATGTCTATTTACACATTTATCCCAGTCATTTTTATTGCACTCTATGCAGGGTATTGGTTTTATATAAAGAACAAGAACTCACAGCAGGCACAAGTAGTAAACAACACCGATTTCAAAGCTGAATTTGCAAATGCAGAACAGTACAAAAAACATTTCTTAAACTCCGATTTACCTTTCCTGAAAAAAGCAATGGGAGAAGAAAAGATTGATGCTTTCAACTATGCCAGTAATGAATATGGTGTAGCATCCGCCCTTAAAGATGGAGTGAAAGACCAACTGAAAGGAATGGCAACTCTAGGAACTGTACGCTTCAACACTGTGCAAACTCCCAAATATCTTGCACTAAGCGGGGATAATCTGCATCTATTCGACACAGATACAGATGGAGAAATCGACCAACATCTTGTTTTCAATCAAGCACGCCTTGAAAACTCCAAACTCACCGAGATCCTTTTAGAGGGAGAGATAAAAGCACAGGCACAAGCTCGGGGAAACAACGTAAGAGCGTATAAGTTGTCACTGCAAACCGATAACAAACCTATTGAACTTATCATCTATTCCTGCTTGATTTTTACAAAAATCCCGGAAATACCAACTAATCCACAGGAGACAGTACAAGCTATCATCATTGCTAATGACTTCTTGAAACAATTAGGTGATAAGTATCCTAATCTAAAAGTCTCATTGCCGATATTCAATTAAAAGCATATCTGCAACACGAGAAACATTTTATTGCCAGACTTTGATGCGACAAAAGATATATTAGTATAATTCAAGGAAAAATAATGTCACTCCATGTTGAGTGACATTATTTTCTATAAATACGCTACTATCCGGAAAAAGAAGGTCAATAACTTCTTCCGTACCCATATAAGTATATAAACCAACGATAAACAACTTCTTCCATTAGCATATTTTCATAATCTGATTGAGCCTTAGAGAATATCTCTAATTATTATTGAAAACAAATGCTTACCCTTTTGGTAAGTAGAACGTTCACCCTTTTCCACTATATTTACCCGGTTCTCAAAGAGGCATTGATTCAAAAACCTTAATCATTTTCTTTTCTTCATTTGTATACTCATTCTTCTTTTTATCGTATATTTTTACACCTTTTATTTTAGCATCCTTATTTATCACAAAACTTAGTCGATCAATATGTTTTTCTATTCTTTCAACAATTGTCTCCATCAATAACATAAAAAGATATCCAATGCATCATAACAGTAATAATGAATACCTCCTCTTATTAATCTTTCTGCGCAGCCTGTTTTTTCAACAAACCATTTCTGATATAGTTCTCTAAGTTACCACTCAGTACATAAGTAATTCCACTAATTTTCACATGGTTAGCATTAACCAACACCAGCCATTTTTCACCTTCATATGAAAATGAAAGAGTATATACAGCCTTAAATTTAAACAAATCTTTCTTAGCTGTAGACAGATATTGATCGAATAAAGGGCATATTTGAGAAACATTATTAATACTCCATTCTTTTTCCGCAACCAAATCTGTCACAAGAACTTTTTCTATATTATCACATTTAACACTTAGAGTCATACGTTTAGAGCTACAACTCATAATGAATAAAGAAGTTATGATAAGAAATATTTTATACATAAATTTAATATTTTAGGGTTACAAATTTAACACTACTCATTAAAATGATTTTTTTATTTTATCTCCTGTCTTTTAGAACAACTGTTCATGCTTGTTTATTGGTCTTCCTACATAATTTATTGGGAGTCATAGACGTTTTAAATGGTATAAACTCATTAGCCTTTCTTTTTATACCTAAAGAAGAATTTATTCCGATTTTTGTCAAATCAGAACAATTTCTTGTTCTTCCATTATATTTAGATAAGTCGTCTGGATAACGGTTCCATCAGACTTAGTCACAACACGGTTGTTACCCAAATGATCCTGAAGACGAAAAGTTTTTGCCCCGGACGAATAAACATAATCATTCACCCAATTATAGATTTTAAATATTACATCATATCTATAGGTGAAGAAGATATATCTATTATAACACTTGCGTTTCCAGTATACCATACTTGATCTTTAGAAATTTCAATATACAGAAATTTTACAGGGAATAGAACAAAGTGACGTATATATTCTTTGTTATCAATAACTACTTTCAATTTATATACCCCAAATGGATATTTCACCCTTACAGATTGAAAAAATGAAAGATACTTCTCATCTTTGAATATTAACTCATCATTTATATATACTTCAAGATCAGTAGCAGTTTGACTATATTGACTGGATATTTTCATTGAAACATTTTCTCCGTCTAATCGATAATACCAGTAAAACCCTCTTCCAATCACAATGGTAATCCACATGCCAATAACTAGGGCACATATTTTTAGTGTTTTTTTCTTTTTCATATCACATAGGTTCTATAAGATACTAATATAATATTATTGATAATGGGAAAATATTATAAATGGAGTATTTTTTACTTTTGAAATTCCAAGGTTTAATCAAAATAAACTCTTGGCTCCACTCATTATCCAATCCTTAAATTATTAGTCCAATAAACTAATCAATACTATTTAAACTCTTTTGTTTTTATGAGTTCTCCATTTTCATTATAGTATTTCCATACGCCATATTCATTCGAAAAATCTGATTCAGGTGCTTCCCCTTCAGACCATAAAAGTAATCCTTCGTTTTTTATATTTCCATTAGTATAATAAGATATAGAATAACACTTATAGTCAGGAGTAATTACACACTTATCTCTCTCATTTATAATTGAATATATATTTCTCGAAAAGTCTCTAAAAAGCATTATTAGAAATCCTTTCTGATCGAAAAAATACCATATTCCATTCATTTTACCATCCTTATATTCTCCAAAAGTTAATAATCGCCCTCTAGGATTATACTCTTTATATATTCCAAACAATTTACCATCTTTGTAATACTTCTCTGTTTTTCTATATCTAGTACTATCTATCCAGAACCCATCTTTTTCCCCTTTATTATTAACTTGATTTATTGTATTTGCAAAACGTTCTTGTGCTTGCACATTATAAATGCACATTATAAATAAAAAGGCAGCACATATCTTTATATTATTATTCATTTCATTCTCTCATTAAAAAAATTAGTTCAAGAGCCATTTTATTATAAAATAGAATACTGGAAGCCTATTAAATATTTCACTAAAATAAGACCGATTATCAATGTTTATAAGTAGCCAGCATTGAATGATATACCCCATTCAATATAGCCTCATCTACTTGATATACTTCAAAGAACCATTCTCATAATTCACATTTCCAACGTAATCGGTACGCTTCTCCGTATATGACTTATGAATGACGGAAAGCTTCTTACCACCGACAGAATAAATATACTCATTCACAAGATTATTCACTTCTGCAAATGTTACCCGTCTTGGCAAATTTAAGAAATTATATTCAATCATACTAATGCCCTTATTCAAATCTTTCGCCATATTACCATTAGCATTATACAGTGTTACAAACGATAAAGGATTTGTATAATACTTCAATGCTATTTAATATGTCGTTTTAGAATAGAAATTGTTTTTTAATCATATTGGTACCATTAAAGAACTATGGAATTTCCCCATAGTTCTTTGTTTTTAATCCCCCTTCACCTTTATCCCAGACTCCCGATGAATAAGGAGTTTGCGGGTGAATGGTGACTCTTACACCAGCTCTTTCACTTTGCTTTGCATGCAATATCATTATAGCTAATCAGAATATCATTATAGCTAACAGGAATATGCTAATAGATTATTTTTTTCATTGGGGTGATTAAAAAAAACATTGCAGTGTTTTCTGCAATTAATGCAATGATTTTAGAAAGCACTGTAATGACATTTTTCGACATGTAAGTAAGCGTCTCCGCGATTCTATATAGTGTATTAAAATAAAAAGGCTAATGATCCCTTTTTAGTCATTAGTCTTTTTCCATCTGTCAGGAAGCAGTTCCCTGTATTTTTCAATTGGTGTGTTCGGTTGCCATTCGGCTGTTCTGTTTATCACATCCGTGAGATACTCAAATAAATTCACTTTATGCATCCTACAAGTGAGTGCTATCGTATAGAGTATGGTACCTCGTTCGGCCCCCTTATGGCTGCCGAAGAACAATGAGTTTTTTCTTGATAAGGATATGTACCGGT
>OKSF01001071.1_pt1 | contig 23939 bp, 18 predicted proteins | sample 1606061 | NCBI WGS metagenome assembly OKSF01 (sample SAMEA3541567, study PRJEB24748) | human gut metagenome | biome: human gut; feature: human-associated habitat; material: faeces | place: China | collected 2012 | reverse complement strand
GAGAGTCTACGAACGTCATACTTCTCCAAGCCAATTTACTATTTCGATTTACCTTGTCAGCATTGCCAAAGAATTCACCGAAAAACAAACGAGGTTTAAAATCCTTCGGAACCTTTTTTGTTTCCGCTTCCACGTATATTTCGACCACTTTTCCCTCCGTGTCGGCTAATACTGGGAACAATTTATCTCTGCCAATATCAGTGATGGCAACCAGGTCCTCGATGCAAAAGAACAATCCTTCGTCGTTGTTCACCACTCTCAATCCGCCATACTGCGGATGATAAAACACATAAGCATTTTCTGCCATATCAATATATCATATTAAAGGGTTGGACTGCGAGTTATTCGCCAAATTTCAGTTTCAGGAACGGTACCGGATTCCTATAAACAAAAAACGCCCGCAACCAGACTTTACTTGTCTGATTACGGGTGCAAAGATAGGGCAAAAACACCTATGGGAAAAATAGGAAAAATAGGATTAATATTTGTCCCATAAAAAAAATCATCTATGGGCAAAGAAATCAGCCACTTTATCATCCATTTCTTGATTTTTTATGTCCTCATAATGATTGAAGACATTGTTGAACGATTTTATCGTAACTTCTTTTCGTATATGGCAATCATCGGTAAGAAATCGATAAATGGCATTGGCACTGACGATATGCTGCGGTGCCAGGATGCCCTTCCTTCTCCAATATCTGATAAACGCAAATATTGCGATATTCATTGGTGAAGACTTGCTCGCACTGGTAGACATAGAATTTAGGCCATTTAGGGTGAGAAATTCTATAAATAAAGAGGCTTGCTCGGCGGTCGTCTCTTCATCTTTTAAAGAAGATGCTTCATCAGTCACAAAAAGGTACTCTCTTTTTCGGCCGACTCTGGTACCATTCTTTAATGGTTTTCTATTCCTTTGTTCTAGGTATTCATAATAGCCATCCAGAGTGGCGATATAGGCATCAAGCCTAGGAAGTTCAGCTTCAACCAAATGATTGTCTTTTCTGTTAAAGGTCTCCAAGAAGCGACGTACTACGAGCGCATCATGATAATTTCTTTCCTCCATGGCAACATCTACCAGTAAGTGTACGTGTCTGCTCATATCCATAGGAGGGAACGCCTCAAATTGTAAGTATACTCAATATACTTGCTGTTGCCATTCAATTGAATGACCACGCAAAAAAGGCCGAATCGCCCATACTTCAGTATCAAGCGCACGAGCTTGATAATAAATCTCCCCATAATTCGAAATTTATAATAGTCAGTAATTAAGTTCTTTGTCGCTCGTTCCTTAGTAGAGGACGTTAGAATTTGTTTGCGCTAACAATTTTGCTGGTACAAGCAAATGCCAGGAGAACTATAAGGGAATACACCCTTAGGGGACAGTTGGTCTCCGATTTCATCATATTTTACTTTCTTTTTTTTAGGTATTTATTTATAGATTAGAATTAGCCTCAAAATGAGTTCGCTAACACATAGTGAGGCGGAAAAACTCACTTATATTTACTTCATAAAAGCCAGCAAGTCCTTTCCCTTATGCATGAGGTTGAGAACCACTGCGGCTTGCATTCCGTAAATTTTCTTATATCTTTCTTTCTTCTCATACAGCATGGTAAGCTTGGATTCCCTTTCCCTTACATATTTCTTATAGTACTCCACCGCCTCTATTTCCTGGTAGAGATAGTAGCCAATGACATAGCAGATATCCCTTGCAGTGTAAACTTATTACTTCCCTATATTCGGCTTTCACCTCAGATGCTACGCTTGTAAGCTGACCATGGTCTGTTGGACTGTTGCTTACCAGGAAGCCTGCTATCAGTTGGCTCTCCGCATCAACAGCTGTTTGCACATTATAACCGACACAAAAGCCTTCGTTGGCTTTCTGATTCGGTCATCGAGTTTGCTTAGAGTAAGGTTGTTGTCCTTAGCATTTACAGCCTTAAACTTGCTTCCATCAATAGAGATGTACGACTTGGAAAAGAGCTTCAGTCACATGCAAAACTTGTTGAACTCTTTAAAAACTTTTTGTAATAGCCTTCTTGTCTTCCACAAAGCCATGGGATGAAAAGTCTCTCGTTGATAAGCTGTCTTGTTTGTTGTCAGCATTGGAGTTCCAAATGTTCTCTGGTTCATGTACAGTTTGCAATGGTACTTTAACAATAGAGTCAGAAGCCACTTTCTCATAGTCATTTGGTGAGTGATTGGTTTGTTCCTTAAAACTTAAAAAGAAAAAATTTCTTCCCCAACCATTACCAAATATAACATCTAATGGTTCCCCTGTATCTTTCCATATTCTGACTCTTGCTGCAAATCCAAAATCAAATTTAACGGCAGTACTATCATATGTAAAAGTTACAGTATAGAACTTTCTTCCTATCTGTTTTCTTATTTGAGGGCGGCTGTCTCCTCCGTAATCCTTCTTTTTAAAAACTTGAACATCCGATACGTTAGCCTCTTTAAAAAATGGAACATACGCAGGACCAAAGGTCAAAGCCACGTTTCTTGCGCTATTTACAAGAGTACTATTGTCTATGACCTCTGGTCGCTTGCATGAACTCAAGAATAGTGTACATAATACCGCTATTCCCCAAACTACAATCATTATAAATGGTATTTTTTTCATAATTCGTAATTTTTAATTTGCATTTCGCATGAACATGTTACCAATGATTTGATTATGTCTTTGCCTTCTTATTTTAAGATTGCACTTTCACTATTTTGATGTTTGTAATCTGGTGACTTTGATGTCTTCTTGCCATAGTCAAAACTATAAACAATTTTCAGATTTGCATACTGATTATAACTACTACTTTGATCTATTTGTTTGAAAGAATAATATGATGCAGATAATTCATCTACAATATTATTCTTCATCATGAATAAATTGTTTGCATTAGCTTCGATAGCCCAATTCCCATGATTCCACATTGCCGATAGTTGATACCGCCAAAATGTCTTTCTGTTAATCTGGCTGTCTATCAAATCTCTTGCCGGTGACGCTATGGATGCACCAAAAGAAAAATCCCGAACATAGTAGTTTATCATAGCAGTCCCAGAGAATGCAGACAAATTACGATGCTCAGCTCCTCCTCGAACTAAATGTTCAACCCATTGACCGGATAACTTCATATTAAGTGTACCAGAAGGTTTATAGGTTATAGACATATCTGCACTAGGACGATGATAGATACAGTCATCTCTAAAAGTGCTAATAAGATGCCCGTCTCGAATATAGTAATCCGAAATAATCGAATGATTCTGGTAAAAGTATGACACTCCAGTTTGCAAAGCGAATTTGTTAAGGTTCAAGGTATGGCTTAATCGCGGATTCAAAAGAATTGAATTATCCATGTTAGAATTACCTTTGAGAATGATGATAGGATCTATCTGCTGTTCTACATTGTTAATCGTATTTATTCTCGGATAGGTGTTTCCCAAAGCGAACATAAATTGAAGTTGCTGTACTTTATCTATCCTATATGTAGCTCTTGCCTGAAGTCTCGGCGTAAGATGATTGATTGACCTCATCCCCTTTAAACGATATGTTAGAAATGACAGTCCAGGATTAATGTCAAAGAAAAAACTCCCTAAACGTTGGGAATAGTCTGCAAAAAGGATGGTTTCGGACGAATGCAAATTTTGATTATATGCAAAAGTCCCAACGTATTCGGAATCACTAATTCTCATGAACTCGTATAAACTGAAAGTCAATCTATTTCTATGACTGAACGCCATAGAATAATTTGCATTCGCTTTGATATAATAATAATCTTCCTTGACAAGTGAACGAAAAGACACATTATCATCGTTATAGAGACGGTCATAATCGTTTCGAGAATAATATCCATCAAAAACATAATCCAACGATTTTGTGTTAGAAAATGTGTGCAATCCGTAAAAATAGACACTTGGACGATAAGATTTGTTTCTTGTGTTAATGTCCAAAATGCTACCGTTCTTGATTGCAGCAGCAGTTTTCCAATACTCCGTCATTCCATTATTGACACCGTTTTTTAAGGCATTCCATGCCATACCACCTCTAAGCATCCAAATATATTTTCTTCCTCGGTTGCTGATTGATGCCTGTACATATTCTTCCGTTTTCCTATTGTCAGCATTATTGTAATGCTGCAGTCTATTCAGTTGATAATCAGGGAAAATAAAAGTCTCATTCTCTTCCATAGACGATTTTGGATTTTCCAAAGAATATCCAGCCCAAAGGTTAAAACTTTTGGTTCCTGTGACAAATTTCGAAATAAGATTGTAATCACCATAGAGATAGCCTACATTCTGAGACGCATCAAGTTGCGTGTAGCCACCATTGTTGAGTGGTTTCATTATTATGTTTATAGCATATGCATCTTTTGCATATTTACCAGTCGGCACATCAAAATATTCCACTCGAGAAATGTCCTTCGGTCTTAAAGACTGTACCTCTCGAAAATCAACTTCACGCCCATCTATATAGAGAGTCGCAGCCCCATTGGGAGTTGTCACACTTCCAGTCGAACGCTCGACAGACACTCCCGGAATCATGAGATTGCTCAACAGATCATAACCAGTTACAGCATGTTTACGTTGCTCTTTTGTAGGAATAGCAAGGATATGATCACCTTCTCTTGTAAGATAAGATGACTTTACAACAACTTCACCAAGTTCTTTGCCTTGAATAAAAGTTTTAGTTGTATCTGGTTTTTGTGCATAAGTTACGTGTAGGCACAAACTCATTATGATGACTAACAATGCTTTCATCTATTAATTTTTTATTGTTTTATACTTATAATCAATATGCCTTCTTCTGTACTTAAAGACAATACCTTTAACTCTTTAACTACTATTACCAAAACTTTTGCATGAAAATAACGTAACAGACAACGTTCGTCTCATTCATTTCGAGATTGGATCTGTTTTGCCAAGAATACTGAGAAAGAACTCTTCTCCTGAATAGCCATCAATTTCTTGGACAATTACATTGTCAACAATAATAGATTCGAGTTCCAGCTGGATCCTTCCTGGAGAGATAGGGCGCTTGTCTGCATCAAAAACAAATTGCGAAGGACATTTAAAGTTGAAAAGCACAAGATGCTGCTTTCCGCCATAGTTCAGTGTCACAGGTACTTTGCTATCGCTATATATGATTTTCCCCATTTTGCTCGCTTCTCCTGTTTCTTCGTCAGAGCTTGCAAAAGAATAAGGTATCGAAATATCATAATCGGGCAACAACTTGACTGCTTCTGCCAATTTAGTATCTTTTATGACAAAACTTATCCAGCTGATTGGGACTTGCTGTAAGGTGACTGTCCGGTTTTCGTACCCTCCAAAAGTGTAGTGGATGATAGGTTGACCATTTTCTGTGACCTCACCCTTCCATAAACTTTTATAATCCATCTGTTCTTGCGATGCATTATAGATTACAGGAATGAATATACTGCTGTATTGTCCTTTAAGCTCATTACTCAGCTCCTCAATTACATTTTGACGCTGGAAGTAAGAATCCACATAAGTAGGATCCTCATGACATCCGCTTAAACTAATCATGGCTGAAATAGCCACAATGATCATTGATATCTTTTTCATTTCTATTGTTTTTATTATATAACGGCGAGACTATATTATTATTGTTATGTATGATAGCTAAAAATGATTCGGTAACACTTTCAATGCGCTTGTCTGTTTCTTGCAAGTGTCGTAGCATTTCCAATTGATGGTACTCCATTGTTGAAAGACGTTGGAAAACTTCTGCATTTGTCACCATAAAACGTCTCATTGCAACAAATGCATCCATAATTCGTATGCTTACACGAATTGCGGTTTCACTTCTAAGAACAGTGGAGAGCATAGCCACTCCCTACTCCGTGAAAGCATATGAGCGAACTGTTGAGTGCTTCAAACTATTGAACCGGTCGCAATTTGCGACCAGTTCTCCTTTATCTTGATATTCTATATTATCTGACATGGGTAGTTTTAAAAAAAGGAGAAGAGTATGGCTGATACTGCAAGAGAAACGGTTTTGCTATGTTAAACTTGGGTTAACTTTACAGTTTTTTTAGGAACTTGGCTTTTTTTACAAAAAAAATCGTAAATTTGCAGCGAGAAATAAAAACTTGAAGAATAAACAACATAAAAAATGAACTTATGAAGAAAATCTCGTTGATAGTGATGAGCTGCATGATAGCTTGCGGACTGCTCGCCAACCATGGCATAGTGAAGGGCGGAGAAATGTCGCCTAAGGTAGAGGACACGGTATCGATTGACAAGAAAATCGCTGATAGTCAATGGCTATCGAACAACTCCGACACGTTGAAAGTGGACACAGCTGGCGAAGACTCGGTGGTGAATGTGGTGGCCTACTTCTGCAAGGGCGACACCTGCGAATACTGGATATATGAGAATGAGTGGAAGGTGAACGGCAAGGACACGGTGAAGACGCTCGGCGTATCCACCCAGGTGCGCCTCGTGGTAAACGATTCCACCAGCAAGGGCTATAAGATGAGCTACACCTTCCTGGACGTAAAAGCCGATTCGGTGGGCGACAACTTCCGGGACAAGATGATGGCCATGGTAGCGGAGCGCACCGCCAAGAGCGTGATAGGCACCACCGTCAACTTTGAAACCGATGAATACGGTCGCATCACCAAGATTACCAATCTCTCGAAAATCAAGAAGCAGGCAAAGGCTCTCTTCAAGGCGAGCATGAAGGACATCGCCGCCATGCCCATCATGCAGGCAATGAAGAAGGCGATAGGTCTTGACTTCATGAAGATAGGCAACCAGGCTAACACCGACGAGTTGGTGGAGGGCTACCTGGAGGAGCTGAAACTGCTCTTCGCCTGGCACGGAAGCCAATATGCCGTGGGCGAGCATCACGAGCACGAGGATGCCACCAAGGATAGCTACGCCAACGACACTTATATCAATGCCAGCCTAGAGAAGAATGGCAACTACACAATCTCCTGCGAGGTGGTCAGCGTGATACCAAAGGAGACCGTGAAGGAGGTGATGGACGGACTGATGGGTGCCATCACGGAAAGACTGAAGGGCAAGAAGACCGAGGACGGCAAGGATCATGATGGCATCATCAACGACTTGGACGACGAGTTTAAGAAGGAGATAGACAAGGCAGTTGACCAAGATGCCCAGACCTCGGAGTATCTCAGTGTGACCTGCTTCGAGGATGGCTGGCCTAGCAGCGTGTTGAAGCAAAATAAATCTGTGATAGCTGGCCGTGGCAAGCTGAAGCAGAAACTCATCGAGGCTTGCCGATTCGCACAGCGCGAGAAATGATGAACTATTTCGACCTGTACAGATCTTATAATTAACAGGTTTGGTACACATTGCGCCTCACGGGAAACGACAGGGGGCTATATGCCACGATGAAAAGGTGGCGTATAGACCCTTGATTATATGGTAATTTTTGTCATCAATATCTCCGCTATTATAAGGGTTCTTTCAACACTTACCGAATCCCAAAACTTGTCGTAGGCTCTGAGTTCGGCATCTGTAAAGCCGGAAACTTCAAGATCTTCTACGGCTTTTCCAATCTCTGGGTCATTGAGCAGGTCGGCAGGAACTTGATTTTGCGTATCTGCTCCTCGTCGCTGAGGTTTTTATGGGATTTTTAAAGGTAAAAAAGTAAAAAAGTAAAGATTTTGCTATCCCCAATACTATCTGATAACTTTTTCCAAAACTTTTTCCCTGATTTTCTTGCATGTTTCGAAATATTGTTGTACTTTTGAAGGAGTAAGTGTATTGGAAATGCACTTTTTGTAGCGTAACTATCTGATTATTAGGTGAAACTTATGGAATTGATTAAGGTTATAAACAACGTGTCAGAACGGGTAGTAGATGATTTGAAGGCCAAATTATCTGAAGGATCTCGTGTGTCAATAGCTGCAGCCTCTTTTTCCATCTATGCTTTCGAAGCATTGAAGGAAGAACTGGAGAACGTTGATGAGTTGCGTTTTATCTTCACTTCGCCTACTTTCATCAAGGATAAGGTGAAGAGGGAGAAGCGTGAGTTCTTCATTCCAAAACTCAACCGTGAGCGCAATCTTTATGGCTCTGACTTCGAAATCAAACTCCGTAACAAACTGGAGCAGAAAGCCATCGCCAAGGAGTGCGCCAACTGGATAAGACGCAAGGTGAAGTTTAAATCAAATGTGTCACAGGAGTCGATGGGCGGCTTTATTTACGTAAACGGCACTGCCCCTTATGCCTATGCACCTTTTAATGAGTTTACCACCACAGAGTTGGGATGCGAGCGAGGAAACAGCTTGTATTCCATGGTTCAGGTTGTGCCCTCACCTTTCGCCGAGCAGTATCTGAACGTATTCAATGAACAGTGGAAGAATGGCGATAAGTTTGAAGATGTAACTGCCAAGGTGCTGGAATACATAGAAACCGTTTATCAGGAAAATTCACCCGAGTTTATCTACTTCATTACGCTATATAATATCTTCAGCGAGTTTCTCGATGATATCAACGAGGATGTTCTTCCTAACGAGAAGACCGGCTTCCGGGAGAGTGTGATTTGGAAAAAACTTTATAATTTCCAAAAAGATGCTGCCCTGGCTATCATCAATAAACTCGAAAAATACAATGGTTGTATCCTTGCCGATTCTGTGGGTCTGGGTAAAACCTTCACGGCGCTGAGCGTCATCAAGTATTACGAAAACCGCAACAAGTCGGTGCTCGTATTATGCCCTAAGAAGCTCTATGACAACTGGAGCACCTTCAAGACTAATTACAAAAACAACCCTCTTGCGGCCGACCGCCTTCGCTATGATATCCTGTTTCACAGCGATTTAAGCCGAGATAGAGGTATGTCAAACGGAATTGATCTAGAACGAATCAACTGGGGTAACTACGACCTGATAGTCATAGACGAAAGCCACAATTTCCGCAATGGCGGTAATGTGGATGACGAGGATGATGAGGCTGACAACCTGGATATCGTAGATGATGGTAAGAAGAAGGAAAACCGCTATCAGCGACTGATGAACAAGGTAATCCGAGCAGGAATCAAGACAAAAGTCCTGATGCTGAGTGCTACTCCTGTCAACAACCGCTTCAACGACCTGAAGAACCAGTTGCAACTGGCATACGAAGGTCATGCTGAGCAAATCAACGAGGTTCTTGACATCGACCGCAGCATAGATGATGTGTTCCGCTCGGCACAGTTGGCATATAACCGATGGACCAAGTTGCAGCCCAAAGAGCGCACCACACAACGCCTGCTTGAAGAACTGAACTTCGATTTCTTCGAATTGCTGGATGCGGTTACCATCGCCCGAAGCCGAAGCCACATCGTGAAATACTACGATACGAAGGATATCGGTAAGTTCCCTACCAGATTGGCTCCTATATCCCGCCGCCCAAAGTTGACGGATTTGAGCGATAGCATCTCTTTCAGCGAGATTGCTGAACAGCTTAACAGGCTGAATCTGAGCATCTATACGCCCTCACTCTATATCTTTGATAGCGTGAAGGAGGATTATGAAATCAATATGGAAGGCTCGGGTATCTCTATCGACGGACGAGAGAAAGGTCTCCGCAAGCTGATGGCCACCAACCTGCTCAAACGTCTGGAGAGCAGCGTCAACTCCTTCCGTCTTACCTTGCAGCGCATCCAGGAATATATAGACGAAACGCTGAATACCATTGAAAGCAATGGGTGCAGCGGTTCTGTGGATGTTACCGAGTTTACGGATGATTTGGATAGCGCAGATAGCGATAACGACCCATTTGTGGGCAGAAATTCCAAAATCAACCTCCGGGATATTGATGTGATTCGCTGGTCACGTGATCTTCGCAGCGACCAGGAGAATCTTGCCCTGCTTCAGATCATGCTCCAGGATATTTCTCCCGAGCACGACTCCAAGCTACAGATGCTCATCGAAGATTTGAAACACAAGTTTGAGCATCCCATCAATCCGGGCAACAAGAAAGTGATTATCTTTACAGCCTTTGCTGATACCGCCAACTATCTGTACGACCAGCTGGCAGCACGCATCAAGGCGGATTGTGGGTTGAATGTGGCGCTTATCACGGGTTCTACGGATGGCAAATGCACCATACCGAAGTTTCCGATGAGTTTCAATAATGTGCTGACCTATTTCTCACCCATATCGAAAGACCGGGCTGCTCTCTTCCCGGATGCCACCGAGGAGATTGATGTGCTGATTGCCACCGACTGCATTTCCGAGGGTCAGAACCTGCAGGATTGTGATTTTCTCATCAACTATGATATCCATTGGAATCCAGTGCGCATCATCCAGCGCTTCGGCCGTGTGGACCGTATCGGCAGCAGAAACGATGTCATCCAGCTCGTTAACTATTGGCCGGATATGGAACTGGACCAGTATATCGAACTGAAAGGTCGTGTAGAGAGCCGTATGAAGGCTACCGTTCTCACCAGTACGGGCGATGACAACCTGTTGTCGCAGAACGAGAAGGGTGACCTGGAATACCGCAAGAACCAGCTCAAGAAGCTTCAGGAAGAGGTGATAGACATAGAGGATATGGATACCGGCATCAACATCATGGATTTGGGCTTGAATGAATTCCGCCTCGACCTGCTGGCATACGTCAAGGAAAATCCGAATGTAGAGCACTCGCCGTTTGGTATGAATGCGGTGGTGCCCAGTTCGGAGAACGCCAAGCCGGGCGTTATCTTCATCCTGAAGAATAGAAACAGGAATATCAATATCGACAGGAAGAACTTGCTGCATCCGTTCTATATGGTGTATCTGGGCGAAGACGGCTCCGTCATCTGTGACCATCTGCAGCCTAAGAAACTGCTCGATGTGATGCGCCACGTTTGCCGAGGCAAGAGCCAGCCGGATAAGGAGTTGTGCGCCATCATCAACCGGGAAACGGCTGACGGCCGACAGATGAGCCATTATAGTGATATGTTGGCGAAGGCGGTTGACAGCATCATTTCTGTCAAGGAAGAGTCGGATATCGACAGCCTGTTCTCCATGGGCGAGACGAGTGCCTTGCTGGGAGATGCCAAGGGGCTGGATGACTTCGAGTTAATAACATTCTTAATTATCAGATAGTATGATAGATTTACATTATCCTCCAACCACGTTTGTTGGCAAGCCCGTTCCCAAGAACGCTTTCTACCGGCATCTGGAAGTGAATGCGAAGATGAAGCAGCACTTCGTAGATGATGTGGTGGCCATCAAGTGGCTCTATAAGCTGGCGCCTTCCACTCTCAATGTGGCAGATGGCAAGGAGGTTCACGAGATTGTGGTCTTTTCTGCGCAGCTGAAGTCGCAGGATTGTCCGGATGATGTCTTCCTCTTCATCGATAGGAACATGCCTCGCCACGTGGTGTTTGTCCTGGAATATGAGGGGCAGTATAAGCTGCTGCTCAACTATAAGGAATGGCTGGATGCCTCGGCAGGAACCTTCAGAATAGTGAAGTCTTTTGCTTCGGAATGGCTCCGTGAGGCAGATTTGTCTTTGCCTATCCAGGGACTTACGATGGATGCCATCTATGAAAATATGGCAGGCGTGATTTCCGGCTATGGCACGAGCCGTAGCGAGGAAACCAAGCGCATGGTGGAGCTGGAGTCCTTGATACAGAAGGGCAGGAAAGAGATTGCAGCCTTGCAGAAGCGGGTTCGGACTGAAAGGCAGTTTAACCGGCAGCTGGAGCTGAACAACGAGGCTCGGGCGTTGAAGAAGAAGGTTGCGGAATGGGAAAAAGAAATGAAGAATAATTTATAAAATATAGATAATATGGATAGACCCAATAGAATGGAATTGCAGTCGGCAGATGGAGCGCAGCTGAATCTGGATGCGCTTTATCAGATTGCGCCTTCGTGCTTTACGGAGGTAGCCGCCCCTGGTACGGGGGGGGTAAAACGTGTGATTAATTTTGACGTACTTCGCCAGCTTCTTGGTGACAACGCAGTGGAAGATGCTCCTGAGGCATACGAGTTCAACTGGGTTGGCAAGCAGGCAGCTCGTGCCGAAGTTTTGGAGTCTATTAAGAAGACACTGCGTCCTGTAAAGGAGGATAGCGTGGATTGGGACAACACCCAAAACCTTTATATTGAGGGTGATAATCTCGAAGTGCTTAAACTTCTCCAGAAGTCTTATCTGGGTAAGGTAAAGATGATTTATATTGATCCACCTTACAATACAGGTAATGACTTTGTTTATCATGATGATTTTGCAATGTCTGCTGATGAGTATGCTGAGGCTTCGGGAGCAGTAGATGAATTAGGTAATAAATATATCAAGAACATGGATTCGAATGGACGTTTTCATTCGGATTGGTGCTCTATGATGTATTCTAGATTGATGGTGGCGAGAACGCTGTTGACAGAGGATGGTGTGATTTTTATCTCGATAGATAATAATGAGATTGATAATCTTATAAAAATTTGTAATGAGATTTTTGGAGAAAGCAATTGTTTAGGAATTATTGCTAATATTAACAACCCTAAAGGGCGTTCTGATGATAAATATGTCGCGACAGCGCATGAATATATACTAGCATATTCTAAAAATATAGAGGAAGTAGAATGGTATGGTTTTGAACCTACAGAAGAAATTACAAAACGATATAATAAAATTGATGAAAATCAGAAAAAGTATCGAGAAATAGACCTTCGTAAAACTGGAGAAAATGATTTGAGAGAAGACCGTCCAAATCTTTTTTATTATTTTCTATATAATGAAACTACAGGAGATTTCTATCCAACAAGAATTGAGCAATCTTTAAATGGGTACATTTGCATAAAGCCCCAAAGAGAGGATGGAAAAGAAGGAAATTGGCGATGGGGTATTGAGACTGCGCAAGACCGAATTGGTGATTTAATACCAAAATATATGCCTACACGAAAAGTTTGGGGGGTTATGCAAAAAGATTATTTGGAAGGTCGATCTCTTGTCAAACCAACATCTTCGTGGACCTTTAAAGATGTCAATAGTGAAAGAGGAACTGAGCAGTTTGTTAATTTAGGATTTGATAAGAGAATATTTCCTAAACCAAAACCGATAGGAACTATATATCGATGCTGTAAATTAGTAACCGATAACAGAAGAGACTCAATTATTCTTGATTTCTTTTCTGGTTCTTCTACAACCGCTCATGCTATTATGAAGATTAACGCCGAAGATGGAGGCAACCGTAAATTCATCATGGTTCAGCTTCCTGAAGAAACTCCGGAAGATAGCGAGGCAAGAAAGGCTGGCTATAATACCATCCCAGAAATCGCCAAGGAGCGCATTCGCCGTGCCGGCAAGAAAATCAAGGAGGATTCTCCTTTGACCACCGCCGACCTCGATACCGGCTTCCGTGTCTTCCGTCTCGACGAAGGTAATTACGAGGATGTAAAACGTTCTCCAAAGGATTATAATCAGGACGATCTCGATCTGTTCCTGAACAATATCAAGGCCGACCGAAACGACCTCGACCTGCTCTTTGGATGCATGCTCGACTGGGGCGTTCAGCTCTCTCTGCCTATGACCCAGGAAGTGGTGGATGGCAAGACCATCTATACCGTGAACGACGGCGACCTCGTGGCTTGCTTTGCCGAGAACGTATCAGAAGATGTAGTCAAGGCCATGGCAGAAAAGATGCCTTTGCGTGTCATTTTCCGTGACAGCTGCTTTGCCCAGGATGCCGACAAGATAAATATCTACGAAACTTTCAAGCAGAAGCTGGATTGGAGCGACCAGGAAGTAGTGAAGAATATTAGAGTGATTTAAGCCTATGAAACTCAGATATAAACATCAACGCTTCCAAACCGAAGCGGCGCTGGCAGTGGCTAATGCCTTTACAGGTCAGCCCAAAAGCGACGGACAGAGCGACCATATCGTGGACCAGGGAGTAAATCAAGACCTCTTTGTTGTAAAAGGCTTTGGTAATAAGAACGTCATCCTCGCACCGGAAGCCGTCTGCGAGAATGTAAGAGCCATACAGACAGAACAGGGGCTGAAACCTGTAGAACAGCTGCAGCAGCTGCAAGGCGTAGGTACCGCCCTCACCATCGAAATGGAGACGGGTACGGGTAAGACCTATACTTACATCAAGACCATGTATGAACTGAATGCCCGCTATGGCTGGACCAAGTTTGTGGTGGTGGTGCCAAGCATCGCCATCCGAGAAGGCGTATTGAAGAGCTTTGAGAGCATGCAGGAGCATTTTGCCCAGGAATACGGCAAGCGCATGCAATACTTTATGTATAACTCAAAGCAACTCAGCAAGATAGATGCTTTTGCCAGCGATGCAGGCATGCACGTGATGATTATCAATACCCAGGCATTCAACGCATCTATGGATGAGGAGAAGAGTAAGGGCGCACGTCCTGACAAGGCAGCCCGCATCATCTTCGAACGCCGTGATGAGTTCGGTTCCCGCCGTCCTATCGACGTGCTGGCACAGACCCATCCTATCATGATTATCGATGAACCTCAGTCGGTATTGGGTGTGGACAAGAAAAACAAGACCCGTAAGGGTATTGCCATGTTCAAGCCCCTCTTTACCCTTCTGTATAGTGCCACCCACCGCAAGGGTGATATATATAATATGGTGTATAAGCTGGATGCCATCGATGCCTACAACCAGAAACTGGTGAAGAAGATAGAGGTGAAGGGTATCAGACAGATAGGCAGTACCGCCACCAACGGCTACGTCTATCTGGAGGAAATCGTCATCGGCAAGGGAAATCCGCAGGCTCGCATCAGCTTTGATATCAAGACGCAGACCGGTACGAAGCAGGTAAGCCGACTCGTGGATGAGCGCTTCAACCTGAAGGAACAGAGTGGGGGACTTGCCGAGTATGACAACAACTTCATCGTAGAACGCATAGACGGCAGACAGGGAATCGTCCGCTTCCTCAACGGCTTGACTCTCCATGAGGGCGATGCCGTGGGCAGCGTGAACGAAGACTATATCCGTCGTATTCAGATTCGTGAAACCATCCGCACCCATCTGGAGCGTGAACGCCAGCTGTTCAGCCAGCATATCAAGGTGCTCAGTCTGTTCTTCATCGACCATGTGGATAGCTACCGCCTCTATGAAGGCGAGGATAGTAAGGGTAAGTTTGCCAAGATGTTTGAGGAAGAATATAACCGAGTGCTTTCAGAAATGCTGCCATCGTTTACGGATGAAGCCTATCTGCGCTATCTTTCAGACCCTCGCAATGCGGCATCCAAGGTGCATCAGGGCTACTTCTCCATGGATAAGAAGGGCAAGGCGGTGGAATCGAAGGAAAGGCAGGGCGAGAACGAAGAGCGTGCCTTCGACCTGATCATGAAGGATAAGGAGCGTCTGCTTTCGCTCAGCGAGCCAGTGCGCTTCATCTTCTCGCACTCCGCCTTGAAGGAAGGTTGGGATAACCCTAACGTGTTCCAGATCTGCACCTTGAAGAACTCGGACAATGAGACCAAGAAACGACAGGAAGTGGGACGAGGAATGCGCCTTTGCGTGAATCAGAAGGGTGAACGCCAGGATGCGGATGTATTGGGCGACCATGTGTTTGATACCAATATCCTCACCGTGATAGCCAGCGAGAGCTATGATGATTTCGCAAAGAAACTGCAGACGGAAATGGCTGAAGCCTGTGCCGACCGACCAATCGTTATCACCGCCCATCTTTTCGAGGGCAGGTCATATACGATGGCAGATGGAACCAATGGCAAGTTTGATATCAATCAGGCAAGAGTTATCTATAATGCCCTCATCCGTAAAGATTATGTGGATGATAACGGTGCTTTGACTGCTCAGTATTTTGAGGATAAGCGCAATGACAGGCTTGATTTTGAGAAGGCTAACGATTGGAGGGAGGGCATTATAGCAGCCCTCGATACCGTCTTTGATCCTGCGGCTGTAAGACCGGAGAATGGTAGAAAGCCTAAGCTTGCCAAGTTGCAGAAGGACAATTTTGCCAAGAAGGAGTTCCAGAATCTCTGGAAGCGCATCAACCGCCGCACCTACTATCAGGTAAGCTTTGAAACTTCTGGTCTTGTGAAGAAAGCCATCGAGGAACTTGATGAAAAGTTGAGGGTTACGGAAATCCGCATCGTGGTAGAAGGCGGTTCGATGGATGAAATCAGAGACAAGGAGTCGCTTGAAGCGGGCGTGGCCATGAATCAGGGCGATGTCCGGACCATCCATGTAACGGAAGCAGTGGGCAAGGAAGTGACATACGACCTGGTAGGTCAGCTGGTAACTGCTACGGGGTTGACAAGAAAGACCATCGTGGAAATTCTGAAGGGTATCAAGCCTGAAACATTCAGCATGTTCAAGATGAATCCTGAGGAATTTATCATCAAGACCGGTCTGGTTATCAACGACTGCAAGGCTCTTGCTGTTATCCAGAGTATTACATACGAGAAGCTGAATGATGAGTTCTCTACCGACATCTTTACGGTGGATGCTCTGCGAGGCAAGTTGGGCATCAATGCCATTGAGTCAAAGAAATCGCTCTACGATCTGGTAGTGCTCGACAGCATGGGTGTAGAAAAGAACTTTGCCGAGTCTCTGGAACGTGAAGATGACGTGGTAGTTTATACCAAACTGCCTCGTGGTTTCTACATCAACACGCCTATGGGCAAATACAATCCCGACTGGGCTGTGGCATTCCGTGAAGGCAGCGTGAAGCATGTGTATTTTGTGGCAGAAACCAAGGGTAATGATCTCCAGGGTTCACATCTACGCGGTATCGAGGGAAGCAAGATAGCGTGTGCCCGCAAGCATTTTGCAGCCATCAGCGAGAATGGTTACATTTATGATGTTGTCACAGACTATCAGGCATTGTATGATGCAGTGACGAAATAAGGATTGTGCAGAGCGATGCACCTACCGTAAATTTGTAAAAGTAAGGGGAAGAAGGCGAGTAACGTAAATTGCTCACTTTTTCCCTTTTTTTGTATACTTTTCTGAGAATCATTAAAAAAGTAGTACTCTTTTTACGTCCTAAGGGGACGTAAAACGCTTGCGGGTTCCAACGATTATTGTTAATTTTACACGAACAAAAATAAAATTAGCAATGGTTGAAGAAGCAAAAGAAATAGAAAATTCAGAATCTCCGGCTGTTAGATTGGTGAGATTATCATATATAGAGAGGATTGGATCTCTTCTCAGTATCATGATTGGTGAGGATATTTCTCCTCGAAAATCAATCGTGAAGGAGTTTCATGTCTCTTATGATACGATTCGAAAGTTCCTAAATTTCGATTCTAAAATAAAGTTTGATACCATTGCAAAATTTTGCCACATTATAGGTCATTATCTTCATGTTGAATATGAGGCTGTCGACAACTACAAATCTAAAAAACATATCACAGATAGAGACGAAAGACTTGCACTCATAAAAAATCTGAAAAGACAATATGAAGAAATCTTTGGGGCAGGGGCAGAAGTGGTTAAAGACCTGAATAAGAAGAAAATTGATTTGCGTAAATTCGTAACGCAAGGAATAAAATAAATATAACTGGGCAGAAGAGATTATGTCGTCTGACACCAGTAGAGAGTAATAAGTTCTTATAAATAACAACAACTTAACCAGTGTAAAAATGAAAGATACAACATGAAATTTAGGGGGACATTCCTCATACTGCTCTGCAGCTCAATGTCTCCGAAGTAAGGATTCACCCTGGAAAACTTCCAGGGGCCACCTCTTCTTTAAAATAGAGGAAGTAAATTTAGTCTATCTTAAAAGGTGAAGATATATGACTAAAATATTTTACGGATTGCCAATCTGGCTAGTGCAGACTGGACCGGTTAACATCGAGGTAGTTATTAACGTAGAATTCAGTGGCAACAGCAAAGTGGTTATTGATTCTGCTAGTTTCAAACAGTTAATGGATATGGAAGATGAGAATTAGAATAGATAAAATCGTCTTCCGTGATCAATCCAGAATGATTGTTGGTAAAGATGATGATCAGCAAAAGGAGAATGAAGAGAGTGAAGAGGAAGAGCCAGGAACGGGTTCTGCAGGAGCGAGAGACAGAGCTCCTACGGTCGACTTGGAAGTGGTGAATGACCAATCTAAACCAGGAAAAGATGAAGAACATACACCGTCTTGTTTTCTATTGGAAGGCAGGGTTGTTCCTGTTGAACTTTGCAATGACAGAGCAACCAAGATATTCCGACTACTTAGAGACGCTCAAATCCTGAATGATGATTTCAAGCCCGTCAACAAGATGCCGTGGTGGAAAAGAGGGGAACTTGCCGATATACTGGCAACGGAACTGAACATCCAGCACACCTGGAAAGTGTTCGGCATTTTCTGGGATATGGATGCAGAAAGTTTGAGAGGTGGATTCAATAAAGCTAAGGATCATGCTTATAAATATGATTTTGATGAGGAAATCATGGATATTTTGAGATAATTTACCCCCGGAATTCAGAACCGATATGGTCTGAGTTTCGGGGGCTTTTTCATAGAAGTATGCTCACTGCAATGCAACTATGGAACAAAAGGACAGTTAGCCTTGCTCCAGCAGTTTTTTGTCCGTCAAGAAATCCAATAATCCAATAGTCAATACACCGAGTTCGTCTTCCTTGCGGTGAATATCATCACCAACAATAACAATCTTACGGAAGTGGTCATTGATTGACAATAGTGGGCGTCGCTCTTGTTGTTCCTTTTCTGGCGTTGGCATGTGGAAAGCCGACTGAATATACACTCTGTATGGAGGACGGTTTACTACAAAGTCAACCTCTAACTGCTTTCTTATAAACTTGCCGTTCTCATCCTTACCACCAAGTTCTACTAATCCCACGTCCACATTATATCCACGGCTTCGAAGTTCATTGTAGATAATATTTTCCATAATGTGTGTTTCCTCTTGTTGACGATAGTTTAGAATGGCAGCACGAATGCCGATGTCTGCGAAGTAATATTTTGTCTCGGTGCCAATATATTTCCTGCCTTTCACATCATAGCGTAAGGATTCTTCTATCAAGAAAGAGTCTTTCAGATAGTCAATATATTGTTTTATAGTGTCTCTTTTTATGGTTACTCCTTGTGCGGATTGAAAGGTATTGGCTATTCTTGTTGGATTGGTTGAAGAACCAATGCCTGAAGCTAGCACGCGTACCAATTCCTTCATTCCTTCAGGATTGCGCAGATGGTTGCGCTCAATCACGTCACGCAGATAGGTGGTTTTATACAGACCACGCAAATAGTCTGTTTTCTTTTCTTCTGTTTCAAGCAAAGCCACCTGTGGTAGTCCGCCAAAGGTATAGTAGTTCAGCCATGCTTTACGTATATCGCCACCAATGCCTTTGAAGTATTCGTCAAAGGTGAGAGGCCAGATACGTATCTCGTCACCTCTACCTCGGAACTCAGTCACAACATCACTTGACAGAAAGCGAGAATTTGAGCCTGACACATACACATCTACATTCTTCATGTGTGTCAAGCTAAGAATAACCTCCACAAATTCTTCTACTAGCTGCACCTCGTCCAAGACTATATAATAAGGATTGCCATCATCCACAACCTTTGAATCTATATAGTCGAGCAAAGCATCAGGTTTCCTCAACCGCCTGTTTCGAAAATCATCAAGCTGTATCTCGACGATGTGACTTTCAGTCACCCCATGTTCCAATAGCCAATTATGCCAGATATCAAACAGTAGGAAAGACTTCCCACATCTTCTGACACCTGTTATAATCTTCACAAGCCCGTTGCCACGTCCTGCAATAAGTTCATCCAAGTATTTTTTACGTTCAAATATCATATTAGAGTACTATTTTTGATACTGGTATCACATTTTACACCGCAAAGATACGGAGAAAAAATGAAATTTGAATAAAAAATATAGAAAAAATCGAGTTTCCGCACTTTTTTAACATATGATATTGGGTGTTTCCGCAGTTTTTGTTTTAGCGTATTATGCTGTTTCCGCAATTTTCTGTAGTTATTCATTTTGAGATAATTTTTGGTACGATGTGGTACGACCGTACTTCATCGTACCATAGCAGTGTCGCAGAATCGCCGTACCTTTGCCCCCGGAATTCAGAACCGATATGGTCTGGGTTTCGGGGGCTTTTGTGTATAGGCACATCAACCGTTGTGGGAGCACCCAACTGTTTTAAAAAGGAATTTATAAGATGAAAGCAATGAAACCTTTTTATTTTGTTCATCCGCAGTACGGAAAACTGAGGGTGGTGGTGATTGACGGGAAAATCTATTACTGCCTGATGGACGTGAAGAACATCTTCAAGAAGTCGGTACAGAAACTCTATGAGACGATTGCTGACTCGGAGGGGGAACTGAAAAATCTGAACATCGTAATGATGAAGAATATGAAAATCAAGTATAACCTCTTCTTCGAGAACCAGGAAATGGGAAAGGAGGAAGCGGAGGCTGAGAACGTGAATGCGGATATCAATTTCTGCGATGAACAGCTGGTGAAGGACCTCGTAGACAGGCGTGTTGCTGCCGAGAAGATTGCGGCAAAATGGGTAATAGGCTTTGTCAAGAGCAGACTGAATGATGCCGAGAATGCTTCGCTCTTCGAGGCGAACGGGGTTCAGGAGATTTCGGATAACTCGCTGATTCTGCCTATCAATGTAAGTTATGGCTCAGGGTATATCATGATTAACAGCGAAGTGTTCGATTAATAAAAAGATGGAGGTAAAATGGAGATAGTACATGTAGTGGCAATTAATCCTTATCGCAAAGGAAATAAGGGGAAAGTTTTTTCTTACAATATCGATACTTATGATAAGGTGATTGAATCGGCTGCCGTTAAAAAGATGATTCAGCAGATTCGGGGTGAATTGCCGATTGACGGAGTGGATTTGAACGATGCGCAGGCGGTGAAGAAGGCGCAGGAAAGGCTCAAGAGCGAGCTGCCTTTCTTCTGTCCGCACTACGGCATGTTCAAGAATAATGTGCGCAGACAGGAGAATGCGATGCCGGAAAGCTTTCTCTTCCAGACGATTATCGATGTGGATGATAAGGAGTATGTGGAGAAGGCGATTGAGAAGGCGCGCGAGCTGAACTGCTCTTCGGGTATCTGGAATGGGAGTTTGCTGCATCTCTGTTATAGCGCTCGCAAGAAGCTGCATATCGGGATTAGAATGCCGGTGGGGATGACCATCGAAGAGACGCAGAAGGCGTATTGTGAGGCACTGGGTGTGCCTTATGATGAGAGCTGCATCACACCTGAGAGGATGATTTTCCTGACGGATAAGGACTCGGAAATCTACCGGTCTAAAATGTGGTGCGCAGTGCTGAGTAATGAAGAGATTATGAAGCGCAGGCAGGCGTTTCTCGACCGTGGACTGACGGTTGACGGAAGGGGAGATGCAAAAGTTAATAGTTTACAGTTTACAGTTAATAGCAATAGTAATGACAACGTTCAAAACAATAGACTTTCGGGCAATCGTGGCGATTATGCTGCTCCTGCTGGCACTGCTGTTCAGTCTGCCCAATCTGGTAATAGCAATCATGCTGATGATTCTCATCTCGGGAATCCTGGAGGCAATTATGGCACTGGTGAACTGGGAGAGGCCAGTGAGAAGAATCTGATAGCCTTTGATCTGTTCGTGCAGTCGGCTGGGCTTGAGGGGATGGCGATTGATACCGTCGGGTCTCGGCACTCTTCGCTTCTGGCTATCATGAGCGCCGGAGCTTCGAGGGTGATGAGCGAGGAGGAACTGATGAAGGTGGTGAGGACGAAAATGCCAAGCTACTATCAGGAGGATGACTGCCATCAGCTGATACATGATTTCTATGCGAAATATGCTGACAGCTGCAAGCCGATGTCGAGGGATGTGATAAGGGTGAATGCGCTGGCGGAGCAGAAGGCGAATGAAGTGAAGAGTGAAGAACGAAGAGTGAAGAATTCAAATGCAGTGACTAATTATGCAGTTCAGAGTTCAATGTTCCAAGTTCAAAGTTCCGAGGAGGATTATCCCGAACCGCCAGCGATGCCGGAGAAACTGCCGAAGCTGGTGGAACTGCTGATATCTCGGACACCGGAGATTTATAAGCCGGCTGTGGCGCACGCTATCTTCCCACCGCTCGCTACGCACCTCTGGCAGACGAGCTTCCGATATATTGATAATGTAGTACATGAGGCTACGCTTTCTACTTGCTTGCTGGCTGGTACGGGCGCAGGTAAATCGTCTGTGGATAAGCCGATTAGGTATATCATGGAGGATATCAGAAAGCGGGATGCGGAGAATCTGAAACGTGAGAAGGAATGGAAGGAGGAAGTGACGCGCAAGGGTGCCAACAAGGATAAGCGCAAACGACCGGATAATCTTGTTATCCAGGAGATTGATGCTGATATGACCAGTCCGGCATTCGTGATGCGAACCGCTGAGGCGCAGGGGCGTTTCCTCTATACTTCGCTTAACGAGCTGGACCAGTTTGATGCACTCCGGGGTAGCGGCAACCAGCAGTTCCGCATCATGTGCCTCGCCTTCGACCCATTCAACCTCTTTGGTCAACAGCGCGTGGGCGTTCAAAGTGTGACAGAAAGGGTAACGATCAGGTTCAATTGGAATGCATCTACCACCATCCAGAAAGGGCAGCGTTACTTCTCAAAAGTTTTGACAGACGGTCCGATAAGCCGTATCAATTTCTGTACCATTCCGGAGCGTGAAATCGGTGATGAAATGCCTGTTTACGGCGATTACAATGATGCTTACCGTGAGGCGCTGAAGCCTTATATCGAGAATCTGAACAACGCCAGGGGACTGATTGACTGTCCTGAGGCGTTCCAGCTTGCCCTTAAACTGAAGGATGAGAATGCTGAGTTCTCACGTCTGTCGCAGGATAGGGTTTACGAGAACCTTTCTTTCCGTGCCAACGTCATCGCCTACCTGAAGGCGTGTGTGCTGTATGTGGCGAACGGTTGCAAATGGGAACCGGAGATTGACGAGTTCATCCGCTGGAGCGAGCGTTACGACCTCTACTGCAAGATGCGTTTCTTCGGTGATGCCATCAAGAGGGCGAATGATACAGGCGAGAAGTCGAGCAAGCGAGGACCTTCCAACATGCTGATGCAGTTGCCGGATGAGTTTACTTACCAGCAGGTGATAGACTTGCGTGTAGCGAACGGGATGAGTCAGAAAGGTACTTCCAAGATGTTGGGGAACTGGAAGGATCGCCATTACATCAGGGCTAAGGAGAACGACTCAGTTCCTCAATTCCTCAGTTCCTCAGTTTTTATTAAACTTAAATTCCGAAAGGAGAATTCATAGCGTATGGAAATAGTAGTAAAAAGAATAGCAAAGAAGAAGACTTATACGATAGGTCATCTTTATATCCTGAACGATAAGGATGTGAAACGTACCTGGCGTTCGGGGGTAAAAATAGGCGACAAGCGTATCTTTGAGCATAGCTTCGATAAGGCGAAGTTGGACAAGGAGCATTACTTCTGTGATACCTTGGAACCTACGTGGAGAAACCTCTTGGGTATCGAACTGAAGCCGGAAGAGGAGGATGGACGGTACAGCAGGGTATCGGGCAAGAAAGCCCGCAAGATACCGGGTCATACGGCGATACCGGAGGGCTCGTATCCTGTTGTTATCTCGAAATCGCCAAGGTTTAAGAAGTGGCTTCCGCTGGTGCAGGGTGTTCCTGATTTTGAGGGCATCCGCATTCATGCCGGTAATTATCCTGATGATACGCAGGGCTGCATTCTGGTAGGTGAAAATAAATTACAGGGTGCCGTCTTTAATTCCCGCATCTGGCTGCATAGGCTTATCAATGCCATTACCGCAGCAAGGGAAAGAGAGGAGAGCGTTTGGATTACCGTTTTGTAATGTTGAATGTTGAGTGTTGAATGTTGAGTGTTGAATGTTGAATTTTTAGTGATTAATTTTTAAAAACAAATTATTATGGTAAAGTCAGTTAATACAAATAAAGTAGAAATGAATAAGAAGGCAGCTGCTGCTGTCGTGTTTGAAAACCCTGAATTCGGTAAGATTCGTACCTTGACCGATGAG
>OKSF01001061.1_pt1 | contig 24065 bp, 16 predicted proteins | sample 1606061 | NCBI WGS metagenome assembly OKSF01 (sample SAMEA3541567, study PRJEB24748) | human gut metagenome | biome: human gut; feature: human-associated habitat; material: faeces | place: China | collected 2012 | reverse complement strand
AAAGCTCCGGAAGGAATCGAGACAATCGATATGATCGGTATGCCGGGACTGAAATTTACAATGACAGTATCTGCTTATGACTGTACAGGTTGCGGATCTTGTGTCAATGTATGTCCAGGTAAGAAGGGTGAAAAAGCTCTTGTTATGGAGAACATGGAAGCAAATGCAGGTTCTCAGAAAGCATTTGACTTTGGTCGTGAAATCGAGGTAAAACCAGAGGTTGTTGCGAAGTTCAAACCTGCAACAGTAAAAGGAAGTCAGTTCAAGCAGCCACTGTTAGAGTTCTCAGGAGCTTGTGCAGGATGTGGTGAGACACCATATGCAAAACTGGTAACTCAGTTATTTGGAGATAGAATGTATATCGCTAATGCTACAGGATGTTCTTCTATCTGGGGTAACTCTTCACCGTCTACGCCATATACAGTAAACGCTAAGGGACAGGGACCGGCATGGTCTAACTCACTGTTCGAGGATAATGCTGAATTTGGTTATGGTATGTTACTTGGCCAGAAGGCTATCAGAAAGAGATTAAAAGCAGAAGTTGAGACAATTGCTGCAAGCGATAAAGCATCTGCAGAAGTAAAAGCAGCTTGTCAGGAATATCTTGACACATTTAACTGTGGAGCATCTAATGGTGACGCTACAGATAAACTTGTTGCAGCATTAGATGGTTGTGATTGTGATACATGTAAGGACATCGTTAAGAACAAAGATTTCCTGGCTAAGAAATCCCAGTGGATCTTTGGTGGAGACGGATGGGCTTACGATATCGGATTTGGCGGTGTAGACCATGTTCTTGCAAGTGGCGAGGATATTAACATCATGGTATTCGATACAGAGGTTTATTCTAACACAGGTGGACAGGCTTCAAAGGCTACTAAGACAGGTGCTACAGCACAGTTCGCAGCTGGTGGTAAAGAGACAAAGAAGAAAGACCTTGCAGGAATCGCAATGAGTTACGGTTATGTATATGTAGCACAGATTGCTATGGGTGCTGATTATAACCAGACTGTAAAAGCAATTGCAGAGGCAGAGGCTTATCCGGGACCATCACTCATCATTGCTTACGCTCCATGTATCAACCATGGTATTAAGAAAGGTATGAGCAAAGCTCAGACTGAGGAGCAGTTAGCAGTAGAGTGTGGATACTGGAATAACTTCAGATTCAACCCTGCAGCAGAGGGCGCTAAGTTCACACTGGATAGCAAAGCGCCTAAGGAAGAAGGATATCAGGAATTCCTGGACGGAGAAGTACGTTACAACGCACTGAAGAGATCTAATCCGGAGAAGGCAGCAAGACTGTTCAAGAAGAATGAGCAGGAAGCTATGGAGAGATATGAGTATCTGAAGAAACTTGTAACACTCTATGGAACAGAAGAGTAGAATTGATTCTATAAAGGATACGAGAATTCAAGTGAACTTGAATTCTGATGTGTCATTCATGTAAATTAGAGGAGTGATATTGTATTTAGTACAATATCGCTCCTCTTTTTGGAGTTCTGCAATCCTGCCGAGGCATTCTTGAATTACATACATAAATGGAAATAAAACGGAATGGTATTGGAACTATGTTGAATTAATATGGAAAACATGATAATATAATGGAAAGAATAAGATGTTATATCAGTTGGGAGGGGGATGCAATGACGGTAGAAGAGATGAAGCAAAGAAAAAAGGAATTAGGATATTCGAATGAGAAACTTTCAGAGCTTTCGGGAGTACCGCTTGGAACGGTGCAGAAAGTTCTTGCGGGAGTTACCAGATCGCCAAGATATGAAACTTTAATTGCGCTTGAAAGGGTATTGAAAAAGCAGACAGACAGAATCGGTGAGGCGTTACCAGAGACGTCTGAAAAGAGACAGGGTGATTATACGGTAGAGGATTATTATTTAATTCCGAAGGAAAGACGTGTTGAACTTATTGATGGCGTGATTTATGATATGGCTTCACCGACTGCCATCCATCAGATTCTGTCTACGGAATTGTGTAACATAGTCCGATCATATATCAGTCAGCAGAAAGGAAGATGCATTGTCATGGCTGCACCTATGGACGTACAGCTTGACTGTGACGATAAAACTATGGTGCAGCCAGATGTTATGGTCGTCTGTGACCGTGACAAGATTACAAGAAAATGTATATATGGAGCCCCGGATCTGGCAGTGGAGATACTCTCGGATTCTACAAAGAAAAAAGATATGTATGTGAAACTGGGAAAATATATGGAGGCAGGAGTTCGGGAATACTGGCTGGTGGATCCGAAGGGGAAGAAGGTTATTGTGTATGATTTTGAAGCAGAGGTAACACCGGTTATTTATGGATTCAGCTCCAAAGTTCCAGTGGGTATATTCGGGGGAGAATGTGAAGTAGATTTTGCAAAGATTTATGAATACATTAGTTTTCTGTATGAAGAAGATGATGTGTAAAAAGAGACGCGGGGCATAAAGCTGTATGCGTGATCCAGAAGATCAAGGGTCATGTGTACAGCTTTTCTTTGCTTATATTTTGCCATTTTAGGAATAATCTGGAAACTTTCTTCATAGGATATATATAGGCAGGCTGAAAAAACAAAGTTTTGAAAAACAGAAAGGGAGTTACAGACATGAAAAAAAGAGGAAGAAGATGTTTGATTTCATTACTCCTCGGGCTCTGCCTTCTGATGCCGTCACAGATGAATGTATTGGCGGCAGATGCACAGGAAGACAGTAGTTCTGTACAGGCTGTAGAGGAGGCGGTGCCAGATCGGGAAAATGCTACTACAATAGATGAAAATCAGACTGACAATCAGATTGACAATACGATGCAGGATGACCAGGATATTGCAGTACTTGCAGATAATTATCCTGCTACAGGTAAGATTACTGCAAAAATATATCTGAGATACAGTAATGTGATACCACAAGATATTAACCAGGATTTTGGTATGGATGAATTTGGACCTTCGGGTAACAATACTCCGTATTTTACGGTTACGGTGGATTTGGATCAGTTGAATAAAAAGCCGGTAAAGACTTATGTAAAAAACTATGGTCAGACATGGTACATCTACTATTCCATTGACAGTGATGAATCTTGGAATCCAGGAGATAAGGCAGATGCTGCGAACCGGGTGCAAAATGCCACGAATCTCTGGGAGCATGCAATTCTGCAGGCTATGAGCAGCACAGATCAGAAGAAATTTGAAAATGTATTTGGAAGTAATATGTTTGTAGGATACGTTCTGAAACGGGAGAATGATGGCTGGCATATTGACGGAATCCTGAAGAAAGATCCACCGGTTTATGTAGTGGAGTTATATGATCAGAATGATCAGGCATTATTTGCAATTTCTTCCAATGAACAAAAGCTTCCAGGTGTTACTTATGCAGATTTTAAAGCAAAAGTGGAAGAAGCACTTGGTGGAACGAATTATCAATATCTGACAGAGGAAAAAGACCAGATTGTCCTGACGTATGAAGCAGAAGGAAGAACATGGAAGGTAACAATCACTCCGAAGGCAGATGGAAAGGACACAGTGTATGCAGGTATCTATCATGTGGATCCGGTAAACAACAAGTTTTCTTACCGGACTGTTTCAAAGAATACTTATTATCTAAGCCGCATGAAGATTCAGAAGGAAGATGTAACACAGTCAGATCTGATTATTTCTAAGACAGTGAAAGGCAGTGCAGCAAATCCAGCCGAACATTTTACATTTACACTGACTGCATTCAGACTGGCAGGAAAGACATTCGATGTAATTTATACAGGGACACAGGATTGTTCCGAAGCACATGCTTCAAAGATTATATTTGACCAGTCAGGAAATGCCAGCGTTGTTCTGAAAAATGGTGAGTCAGCTACGATACAACAGATCACATCTGGAGACGTTAGGATCAAAGAAGAAAGTGGAGATTACTGGGCTTCTGTTACTGTAAATGGTGCTGATGAGAGATATGACCAGGAGAATGGCATCCTGCTTAATATTGACAATACGAATGTTACAGCTGCATTTACAAATCAGATGGAGCAGCAGCCGGTGACAGGTATTGCCATGATGACTTTTCCATATGTGCTGATTCTTTGTATTGCAGTGCTGGCATTGGGATATGGATATGCCAGAAGAAAGAGAAATGTATGAGACAGAACAAAAAGGAGAATAAGAACAAGAGGAAAAATGAAGAATGGATTCAGAAAGCCAGGCATGCATCATCGGTAAAGGATATTGCACATGTTATTGAAACTATGCAATTTCACAGAATATTTGGACTGGTTGATGAACAGGAAGTGTGGGATAAGCTTCTGATTCTGGACGAAATGTATCGTAGAGTCTTTTTTATCCAGGAAGAAAAGTTTCGCATGCAATTAAAGGAGAAACATGGAGCAGAGTATACGATCTAACCGGGCAGGTAGTACGGAAGAGGTAATCCGGCAAAGAAGGCAGCGAACGATACTTCGGAAGCTTCGTGGCAGTGATCTTAGAAAAGCAGTATTTCTTGCGGTCTTTCTTGTGCTTCTGTTCCGGTGTGTGTTCGGAGTGACATTTGAGTATGGAAGCGATATGAAACCGGCAATCGGTGACAAAGATCTGTTATTATACTACCGCCTGCAGGACTCATATACGGGAGGTGATGTAGTCGTATATGAAAAGCGAGGAGTAGAGATGGTCGGAAGAATTGCGGCGATGCCTGGTGAGACAGTGGAAATTACGAAGAACGGGCAGCTTGTCATAAATGGTTATACACAGGCAGATATAAGCCAGGAAGATATGTATAACCCGGGAAATAAAAATGGTACAGGAAAAGTAACGCTTAAAAGTCAGCAATATTATATTTTAAGTGATGATCACAGTGTGTCCAGAGACAGCAGGACACTGGGAGCAGTATCGAAAAACGAGATCCGGGGGCTTGTTATCACTGTGATTCGAAGGAGAAATATATAATCAAAAAAGAGATAAAAAAGTTGCTTTAGAATATGGAAAGGAATGTAAGGCATGAAAAAGTTTACTAAAAAACTGGTAGCATCTATGCTGTCCACAGCAATGCTTATGGGTATGTCATTCACTGCATTTGCAGCGAATTCGCAAACACAGGGAATTAGTGTTAATGGATATTCTGGTCCTGGAAAGCAGATTACCAAGACCTGGTCAGTTGCAGAAAATGGATTACTCAATGATTCAGAAACATTTGATTTTGCATTAGAGTACACAGGTTCTGATGCAATCGGAACCAATGCTTCGAGCACACCGACATTTAATGGAAGTGAAATGACACAGAATAATGCCACAAAGACGGCGCAGATTACATCAGCATGGAAGACAAAGGCAGCAGGCGGAGCAAGCTCCAGTGAAACATTGTCTTATGATGAGTTATTCGACGGAATTAGATTTACAGCTCCGGGGTTATATCACTTCATGTTAAGCGAGAATCCGGGACACAATCCCAATATTGCATATTCTGATCAGTCTTATTTGTTAGATGTTCAGGTTGTATGGGAGACAGAAGATAACGGATTCCAGACAGGAAATTTAAAGGTATCAGGCATTGCAACAACGAGTGTGGCAACCAATCAGAAAAGTGAAGGGGCAGGATTTGAAAATACAGAAGCGGATGCAGAATCTTTAAAAATAACAAAAAATGTTTCCGGAAGTGCTGCAAATAAAAATGATGAATTCACTTTTACTGTTGTTGTAAATGGAATTGATGGAACTTATTCTACAAACAAAGCAGATGTTACAGTGACAAATGGAGAGGAAACTACATTTACACTGAAACACGGCGAGACATTTGAAATTAAAAATCTTCCGGCAGGGGCAGTCTATACTGTAAAGGAGACTGACTCAAAAGGGTATGATACAACAAATGTCAGCGTGAATGGTGGAAAAGCAGTTGAAAGTAAGAGTGCGAACGGAACAATTAATCTGGATGCAACAAACACAGTTGCTTACACCAATATTGACACAGTTACTCCACCGACAGGTGTGATCCTTCATTTTGCCCCAGTTCTTCTTGCATTTGCAGCAGCGTTCGGTGGATGTCTCGTATTTTTCCGCCGTAAGAGAATCTAAGGATGGAACGAACGCCGGAGTATTATCTGACTAAAGGGCTTGATATGGTTGTAAATGGCGTGGCGGCAGTTATTTTTTTATGCTGCCTCGCCTATGCCGGTTATGCGCTGTGGGACAACTGGAGCATTTTAGATGGCTCGGAAAATGCACTGAAAACGATGGTGGAATATAAACCAGACGAGGAAGAAGGACTTTCTTATAATTTCAGTCAGCTTATGGCTATGAATCCGGATGTATGTGGATGGATTGTTATGGATCATACAGGAATCGACTATCCAATCGTTCAGGGAGAGGACAATTTTGAATATCTGGATAAGGATGCACTTGGAAATCCGGAGATATCCGGAAGTATCTTTTTGGACTGGCAGAATAATCGGAAGTTTACAGATCCATATATGGTACTTATGGGGCATCATATGCAGGCAGGAAAAATGTTCGGTGATCTGGATAAATATAGTGATGAAACATTTTTCCAGAAAAATACAACTGGGAAAATTTATCTGCCGGACCGGGTGCTGTACCTGGAAACAGCTGCGTTTCTTACAGTAGATGCATATGACAAATATATTTATCGAACCCAATGGGATAATGTATCGGAAAGGCAGGAGCTTTTGAAACGCATTTATGAACAGGCGCAGTATACAACAGGAGAAGAACTTACGACGGAAGATCAGATGGTAGCACTGTCGACCTGTTCCACAAGCGGAACCAATGCAAGACATGTTCTCGTATGCAGGATTGTGCACAGCAGTGCTTCGGAGGAAGGAAGTGGAAAAGTATATGTGGAGACGGAAAATGAATGAGAAAATGCGGGGGATAAATATACAAGAGAAGGCAAGTATGTGTGGAAAATGTAAAATGTGGCTGGTAATGGTAGTTTTTGCACTGATATCTACAGCGATGTTATCTTCAGTGAACATTCATGCGGCAAGTGCAGAAGAAAACCAGATGGCAGATATAGAAACAAATCATGTGACAGCGGTAGAGAATACACAGGAGCAGATAACGGTCAATATTCCTGTGAAATTAAAAATTACTGGAAACTCGCAACAAAACGAAATATTTTCGTTTCTATTAAAACAAAATGATGAACAAAGTCCGATGCCGAAGATTTCAAAAGTTCAGATAACAGGAACAAAGAAAGATGCATTTCAAATTCAGTATGAAAAGCCGGGGGTGTACAGATATACGATCAGCCAGGTGGCCGGTGATGGTAAAAACTGGACATATGACCAGTCCGAGTATTCCCTGGAAGTCTATATTATGAGAAATGAACAGACAGATACACTACAGTCACTTATTGTCGCATACAATGCAAAAGGCGAGAAAGTTGATCCTGTTTTTATGAACAGATATCAGGCACCGGAAGCCAAACAAAAAAGCATGACGGTCAAGACCGGGGACAGCGCAGATATAAAAACTCTGGCAGGTCTGATGTTGATTTGTGGAGGAATTATGATTGGGACTTACGAATATAAAAAGAAAATAGAAAAAAAGTAATTGTTCATTAGTTGTTATATGCAAAAAGAAAATAACAGACAGAAAGTTTCACAGGAAAGCAGAGCGCATCACCTTATTATATGATTGTAAGGTGAGCGCTCTTTTAATCTATAACTGAAGTTTATATATAGAGATTAACAATTTGAGGACTATTGTAGGGAGTGTTAAACTATAAATAGTACGTATTTTACAGATGGGAGGAAGCATTATGGTAAAAAATGGAACCTGTGGTTTATGTCAGGGCGGCTGTGCAGTAGTTTATGCTATTGAAAATGGGAAAATTGTGAAAGCAGAACCAGATAAAGAATCTCCGAAAGGAAGATTATGTCCGAGAGGAGCATTGGTACCAGATATTCTTTATGGGGAAAAGCGTATCAAACGTCCATTGATTCGAGTTGGTGAGCGTGGAGAAGGAAAATTCCGCGAGTGCAGCTGGGAAGAGGCTGTCAGTAAGGCGGCAGAATTACTGCGGAAAACAGCGGATACATATGGCGGCAGATCTCTGGCATCGTACTATGGACGCGGTATTTTAGGGCTTCCTGTAACAAGACTTTGTGGAAAAGGTGATGGAAGCGGCAAAGGAAAGTTCCTTGTAAACCTGGGTTCTCCAAATGATATGAACTGTGGTTCTATCTGTAATCTGGCATCCAGTACAGTGACGCCTGGAACACTTATGGGTCTGAACACACGAATGATGGTGCAGGAAATAGAAGAAAGTGATTATATTATCTCGTGGGGAAAGAATTCTGCAACAGATGATGGCCCGCAGGTGATGCTGCATCGTATCAAAGAGGCGCAGAAACGAGGAGCAAAGCTGATCGTGATCGACCCAAGACAAGAAGGACTTGGAAAGATTGCAGACTGGTGGATTCCGATTACGCCAGGCTCTGATGGAGCACTTGCCCTTGCGATGCTGAAAATGATTATAAGCAGTGGACGTTATGACCATGAATTTATTGAGAAATATACAAGAGGATTTGAAGAGTTTAAAGCTTATCTGGATACACAGACAATGGAGCAGCTTTCAAAATGGTGTGGCATTTCCGTGACAGATATTGAAAAGCTGACAGATATTTTCTGCTCTACTGCAAAGATTCCGCTTGTTGCCTATACGGGTCTGGAATATCAGCTCAGTGCAATTCAAAATAACCGTGCAATTTTTGTATTGTGGGCAATTACCGGGAAGTTGGACGCGCCGGGTGCAATCTATCTGAATGCAAAAGGACTGGAGACGCCGAAGCTTTTTGAAATACCAGAAGATGACAAACCAATCGGAGTAGATGAATTTCCGTTATTTTATAAATTCAGTGGTCTGGGACAGTTTTCGCGTTTTCCGAAAGCAGTATTAGAAGACGAGCCATACCCGGTCCGTGGACTTATGATTTTAGGAGGATCGCCGGTATTATCATTCCCGGATAGTAAAAGCTGGCGTGAAGCATATAAAAAATTAGATTGCCTGATCGTTCTGGATCGTTACTTTACAGAAGATGCCCGATATGCAGATGTAGTTTTTCCGGCCTGTTCGTTATTCGAAGTGCCAAAAGCTGTACCAGGATCAGAAGGGGCACATATTGTGGAACCCCTGATTGAGCCAGTCGGAGAATCTAAAAACGATGTGTTAATTATGGGAGCAATTGCCAAAAAACTTGGATTTGGTGATAAACTTCCACAGACAGAAGAAGAACTTAGAAGCTGGCTTCTTAGTGGAACTGCGCCATATGCAGGAGATTTTGGGACAAGTGCAGACCAGAAAAAAGAAAAGCATTATAAGAAATATGAGACAGGTGAGTTAAGAGCAGATGGAAAACCGGGATTCCCGACACCGTCCGGAAAGCTGGAAATTTGTTCTACAATTCTGGAGGAAAATGGATTTGTCCCATATCCAGAGTATAAGGATGTTCGTTCAATTCCGGAACTTGCTGGTAAAGAATATCCATTTACTATGACAAGTGGAGCGAGAAGCAATAACCGTATGGGTGTGTTTGGGGCAAATCTAGATAAAATTGCTGAGATTGAACCGTATCCGTTTGTAGATATCAATGCGGAAGATGCAAAAGAAATTGGTATCGAAGATGGAGACATGGTAAAAGTAATAACGCCATTCGCAGACGGAACATTTAAAGCGAAAATCCGTGGCATTGCAAGACATGCAATACATATTCCACATGGAGGTGGAAGCGCCTATATGGCAGAACCTTGGAAAAATGGAAATGTCAATGATTTGTGTAGTCTGGACTATGCAGATCCGATGACAGGATTTGTACTTATTAAATCTGTACCATGCCGGGTAGAAAAAGTATAGTAAACAGTAATAATAAAAAATGATAAAAAAGTAACGATAAAAGTATAAGAAAAAGGATTGACTTTTTTTAACATAGGTGATAAAAAGATACTATGTGAATAAAGAATTTGCTTGATAGAGGTGCGGGATTCATCAGTAATGATCGGCGACAGCTTGGGAAGCTGCCGGACATGAAAGGGGAGACCGCCGAAGAAAATGTAATATCCCAAGTACATTTTCTGGGGCGTGGCAGAATATGCTGCGAACTGTCACATCGGTGGAGCGCTATCAGAGTATAATAAAGAATAGACCGTAAGGAGAAAGAACGGGATATTTGGACTGATGAATTATACCGTGAGTGCACGACGCAGATGCATTCACGGTTTTTCTATTTAGATTTATAGTTGACATGAAAATGGGAAAATGTTTCATGACAGGTATGAAAAACAGGTATAAGATCTGTGGTAGAAAAGATGTAACCAGGCAGAGCTTTATTCCGAAAATATTAAATTACATAAAGGAGTAGAGATTATGTTGAAAAAGAGAAAACTGGCAGCCTGGGGGGCTGTAGTTTGTCTTCTGATGCTGGCTATGAGTTCTGTCACAGTTTTTGCAGCAGAAGAGACAACAGAGTATGTGCCAAAGATGTATGCATCTTTTTGGGCGCTGGTGCCACCGGTTGTAGCGATCGTGCTGGCGTTGATCACAAAAGAAGTTTACAGTTCTTTATTTGTAGGAATTGTGATCGGAGGACTTTTCTGGTCAGGATTTTCATTTGAGAATACAGTACTTCATGTTTTTCAAGATGGTATTGTAGGGGTTCTGACAGACAGCTATAATATGGGAATTTTAGTATTCCTTGTGATTCTCGGAATCATGGTGTGCATGATGAATAAAGCAGGAGGTTCCGCTGCATTTGGCCGTTGGGCAAGCGTACACATTAAGACAAGAATCGGAGCCCAGCTTGCGACAATCGTGCTTGGAGTTTTGATTTTTATTGATGATTACTTTAACTGCCTGACCGTTGGAAGTGTTATGAGACCAATCACAGATAAGCATCAGGTATCAAGAGCGAAGTTAGCTTACCTGATTGATGCTACGGCAGCCCCAGTATGTATCATTGCACCGATTTCCTCATGGGCGGCGGCAGTTACCGGATTCGTAGAGGGAGAGGACGGATTTTCCATTTTTCTCCGTGCCATTCCATTTAACTATTACGCACTTCTGACAATCCTGACCATGGTTCTTCTTGTTGTGTTAAAGGTTGACTATGGCTCAATGCGTGTCCATGAAGATAATGCATTAAGAGGAGATATCTATACTACACCGGACAGACCGTACGCAGATGCACAGGATGATGTAGTTGAAGAAAAAGGCGGCGTGATCGATCTTGTATTTCCAATTCTTGTACTGATTGGCTGCTGTATTATCGGAATGCTTTACAGTGGAGGATTTTTCAGTGGCGTTAGTTTTGTAGAAGCATTTTCAGCCAGTGATGCGTCAGTCGGACTGATGCTTGGAAGCTTCTTCGCATTTGTGATCACGGTTATTTTCTATGCACTTAGAAGAGTTCTGAAGTTTACAGATTCTATGGCATGTATTCCAGACGGTTTCAAGGCTATGGTGCCGGCAATCCTGATTCTGACATTTGCATGGACACTGAAAGCTATGACAGACAGTCTTGGTGCGGCAGAGTATGTGGCTGGAGTTATGGAGACGGCTGCGACAGGACTTGTGAATTTCCTCCCGGCAATTATTTTCCTGGTGGGTTGTTTCCTTGCATTTGCGACCGGAACTTCCTGGGGAACATTCGGAATTTTGATTCCAATCGTAGTTGCTGTATTCCAGGGAACAAATGAAACGATGATGATTATCTCTATCTCAGCCTGCATGGCAGGTGCGGTATGCGGCGACCACTGTTCGCCAATCTCTGATACGACGATTATGGCATCAGCCGGAGCGCAGTGCAATCATGTAAATCACGTATCGACGCAGCTTCCATATGCTATGACTGTGGCAGCAGTATCATTTGTGACTTATGTCATTGCAGGATTTGTACAGAACGAATGGATCTGTCTGCCGATTGGTATTATACTGATGACAGGAACACTTTTTGTGATTCGTGCAATTACAGGAAAAGAAGAATAAAAGAACGAAAAGAACATTTGCCTTAAGAAATGGATCCGGTTTTTAGGATATTTCTAAAGAGCAGATGTTCTTTTTTTGTTGCCAAGCATACGACAAAAAGGTCCGGTGGACCTTTTTTAGTTTTCAGCTTTGAAAATTCTGATGATTTGCAGATACATTTTACAAGCGGTATTTATTGATGGATAAAAATACTCGTGTATTCCAAAGGGCTTACAGTTTATTTTGTAGAAAAATGTGATATAATAGCCTCAGTGTATGAGAAAGGAGACATCGGAAAGTTTATGAGTGTAAAAGACTTAACGACGTATGAAGTATTAAAAGACGAAGATTTAAAGGGTATTAAAGCGAAAGGAAAGCTTTTAAAGCATAAGAAAAGTGGCGCGAGAGTTCTGCTTGTTGAGAATGATGACAATAACAAAGTGTTCAGCATTGCATTTCGGACACCGCCGTCAGACAGTACAGGAGTTCCGCATATTATGGAGCATTCCGTACTCTGCGGGTCAAAGAATTTCCCGGCAAAGGATCCATTTGTAGAGCTGGTGAAGGGATCTTTGAATACATTTTTAAATGCAATGACGTATCCGGATAAGACTGTTTATCCGGTGGCAAGCTGTAATGACAAGGATTTTCAGAATCTGATGCATGTATATATGGATGCGGTTTTGTATCCGAATATTTACAATCATGATAAGACATTCCGTCAGGAGGGCTGGAGCTACAAGCTGGATGAAAAAGATGGCGAGCTTTCCTACAATGGAGTTGTATACAATGAGATGAAGGGAGCATTTTCCTCACCGGAGGGAGTTCTGGATCGGGTTGTTCTGAATACCTTGTTCCCGGATAACTGCTATGCAAATGAGTCCGGTGGAGATCCGGAGGTGATTCCACAGCTTACTTACGAGCAGTTTCTTGATTTCCATAGAACATATTACCATCCGTCCAACAGTTATATTTATCTGTACGGAGATATGGATATGGAGGAAAAACTTCGCTGGCTTGACGAGGAATACCTGTGTCACTATGACAAAAAGGACGTAAACTCAGAGATCCATTTGCAGAAGCCATTTGATGAGGTACAGGAGAAGACTTTTGAATATTCTATAGCAAGCGATGAATCTATAGAAGAGAATACATTTCTTTCTTATAATAAGGTCATTGGAACAACATTGGACCGAGAACTCTATCAGGCATTTGAAATCCTGGATTACGCACTGTTATCTGCACCGGGAGCACCGCTTAAGAAGGCCCTTACCGATGCCGGAATCGGAAAAGACATTATGGGTTCTTATGACAACGGTGTGTATCAGCCTATTTTCTCTGTCGTTGCGAAAAATGCAGAGGAAAGTCAGAAAGATGAGTTTGTGAAGGTGATTGAAGACGTTCTTAGAGATCAGGTGAAGAATGGCATCAACCAGAAAGCGCTGCTGGCAGGAATCAACTACAACGAATTCCGATACAGAGAAGCTGATTTTGGAAATTATCCAAAAGGACTTATGTATGGACTCCAAGTCATGGATAGCTGGCTTTATGATGAAAACCAGCCGTTTATCCATATTGAGGCGTTAGAGACATTTGCATTTTTAAAGAACAAAGTTGGAACCGGATATTATGAAGAACTGATCCAGAAGTATCTGCTTGACAATACACACGGAGCAATCGTAGTGGTCCGCCCGGAGCAGGGACGTACAGCACGTCTGGATGCACAGCTCCAGGACAAGCTTCAGAAATATAAAGAGTCATTGAGCGAAGCAGAGGTTGAAAAACTGGTGGCAGACACGAAGGCGCTGGAAGAGTACCAGTCTGAGCCGGAAGCGATAGAAAATCTGGAAAAAATCCCGGTACTGCGCAGAGAAGACATTTCCAGAGAGATAGCCCCATTCTTTAATGAAGAAATGAAGCTGGCAGATGTGCCGGTTGTTTATCATGAGATTGAGACAAATGGAATCGGATATGTGAACGTTATGTTCGATCTGTCCGGTGTCAGTGCAGAAGAACTGGCGGATGTTGGAATCCTGCAGTCAGTACTTGGAATTATTGATACAGAGAACTATGAATACAGTGAGTTATTCAATGAGATAAATGTAAATACCGGAGGAATCGGTACATCACTGGAGCTGTATAATAATGTGACACGTGTGAAAGAAAAAGAATTCAAAGCGACATTTGAGATCAAAGGAAAAGCATTATACTCACAACTTGAGAAAACATTTGCCATGATGGCAGAGATTCTTACGGCATCAAAACTGGATGATACGAAACGAATCCGGGAGATCCTTGCTATGCTGAAATCAAGGCTGATTATGAAGTTCCAGTCTTCTGGACATACGACCGCAGCACTTCGTGCACTGTCTTATGCATCACCGTCTGCTAAATTCAAAGATATGACAAGCGGAATTGACTTCTACAAACGAGTTGCCTATATAGAGGAACATTTTGACGAGGAAAAAGAGGCGTTATCGCAGAGATTGTACGCACTGACAAAGAAAATCTTCCGTCCGGACAATATGATGATCAGCTATACAGCGGCAAGAGAAGGTCTTGAGGGCATGGAGCCGAGAATCGCAGAACTAGCCGGAAGGCTCAATCATGAGAAAGTAACAGAGACACCGTGCATCATTCATTGCGAGAAAAAGAATGAGGGATTTAAGACTGCATCAAAAGTTCAGTATGTAGCACGCACTGGTAACTTCATAGATCGTGGCGTAGAATATACAGGAGCACTGCAGATTCTCAAAGTGATCTTAAGCTATGATTATCTGTGGCAGAATATCCGTGTCAAAGGCGGAGCTTACGGCTGCATGAGCAGTTTCAACCGCATCGGAGAAGGTTACTTTGTGTCTTACCGTGACCCGAATTTAAAACGTACCATTGATGTATATGAGGGCGTGGTAGATTACCTGGAGAACTTTACTGTCAGTGACCGTGATATGACAAAATACATCATTGGAACAATCAGTAACATGGATCAGCCAATGACACCGGCGACCAAGGGCGAACGTTCTATGAATCTCTACATGAACAAAGTAAGTGCCGAGATGATTAAGAAAGAACGCGCACAGATCCTGGATGCGGCACAGGAAGATATCCGGGCACTCGCCAAGGTGGCGAAAGCAGTACTGGCAGCAGACCAGTTGTGCGTCATTGGTGGAGAAGAGAAAATAGAAGAAGATAAAGAATTATTTGGCGATGTGACAAGTTTTTAATTAGGGGTAATCCTAATTGAGAGGAGAATATATGAAGAATGATTTTAAGTCTGGTTTTGTGACATTGATTGGACGTCCGAATGTGGGAAAATCTACATTAATGAATTACCTGATCGGGCAGAAGATTGCCATTACATCTAACAAACCGCAGACAACACGTAACCGTATCCAGACGGTTCTGACAACGGATGAAGGTCAGATTGTATTTGTTGATACACCAGGAATCCACAAGGCGAAAAACAAGCTCGGCGAGTACATGGTAAATGTGGCTGAGAAGACATTGAATGAAGTGGATGTCGTGCTTTGGCTTGTGGAGCCAACTACATTTATCGGAGCGGGCGAACAGCATATTGCAAAGCAGCTTCAGAGAGTCAAGACACCGGTCATTCTCGTCATCAATAAGGTGGATTCTGTGAAGAGAGAAGAGATTCTGCCGGCAATTGCTGCATACAAAGATATTTATGACTTTGCAGATATTGTTCCGGTATCTGCAAGAAGTGGTGACAATACGGATGAACTTCTACGCGTCATTATGAAATATCTTCCATATGGACCACAGTTTTATGATGAGGACACAGTGACGGATCAGCCGGAACGTCAGATTGTGGCAGAATTGATCCGTGAGAAAGCATTGCACAGTTTGCAAGATGAAATCCCGCATGGAATCGCGGTTGCGATTGACCGTATGAAAATGCAGAACAAAGTTATGCATATTGATGCAACGATCATCTGTGAGCGTGATTCACACAAGGGAATCATCATCGGAAAACAGGGGAGTATGCTGAAAAAAATTGGAAGTACTGCCCGTTATGAGATTGAGAGAATGTTGGATTGTAAGGTCAATCTGAAGCTTTGGGTGAAGGTAAAGAAGGACTGGAGAGACAGCGAATTTCTGATGAAAAATTTTGGATATCGGGAAGAAGAATAAAATGAGTGGTATTTGGGGGAATCTAATCATAAGGAAAAACATTTACATGAAAACAAGCTTATGATGAGGTGACCTTATGGAAGAAAAGTACTGGAAGCAATTTATGAAGACAGGAAGGATTGTGGACTATCTCCATTACCGTGGCATGCAGATCTGCTACAGAGTTATGGAGCGTTCACAGAAGAAGACCTATGAATCAGATTACCGTGACGGGCATGGTGCTTTCGGCAACTCCGGTGGGCGATTATGACAGACGTGTTGTACTGCTTACAAAAGAACGTGGGAAAATTGCAACATTTGCAAGAGGAGCCAGAAGAACCAATAGTTCCCTTCTTGGGGTGACAAGCCCATTTTCATTTGGAGAATTTGTAGTCTATGAGGGGCGGACATCATATACATTGATGTCGGCCTCTATTTCCAATTATTTTTCTGAACTTCGGACAGACGTGGAAGGTGCTTACTATGGTTTCTATTTTCTGGATTTTGCAGGGTACTATGCAAGGGAAGCCAACGATGAGACAGAACTCTTAAAACTTTTGTATCAGACATTGCGTGCCCTTACAAATGTACATATACCAAATCGGCTGATTCGGTGCATTTATGAGTTAAAGGCGGTTTGTATCAATGGAGAAGGTCCACAGGTGTTTGAATGTGTCAGTTGTGGAAGCCGGGAAGAAAATATGAAGTTCAGCGTCAGAAAAGGCGGTCTGGTCTGTAGAAAATGTGAGATTCATGCGCCGGACGCGGTGATGGCAGGGACATCTACTTTATATACGCTTCAGTATATTATCAGTTCAAAAGTCGAAAAGTTATATACATTTACAGTGAAAGAAGAAGTACTTCTGGAACTGGAGAATCTGATCCGCAACTACCTGGATATGTATGTGGGAAGAAGTTTTAAATCATTGGAAATATTAGAGACAATAGTTTAATTTATAGAAATACAAAGTAAATATATGGGAAATAGACTTGAAAAGAGATAGTATTAACTGTATAATTATTAACAATATCAGAGGAGAAGGAGAAGGGAATATGGTAGAAAAAACAATGGACAAAATTGTAGCTTTAGCAAAATCCAGAGGATTCGTGTATCCGGGGTCTGAGATTTACGGAGGACTTGCAAATACATGGGATTATGGAAATCTCGGAGTTGAGCTTAAGAATAATGTTAAAAAAGCATGGTGGCAGAAGTTCATTCAGGAATCACCATATAATGTCGGCGTAGATTGTGCGATCCTTATGAATCCACAAACATGGATTGCAAGTGGTCATCTTGGCGGATTCAGCGACCCTCTTATGGATTGTAAAGAATGCCATGAGCGTTTCAGAGCTGATAAACTTATTGAAGATTACGCTCACGAGCATGGTATTGAGATTGGAGACAGCATCGACGGCTGGAGCCATGAGCAGATGGAGAATTTTATTAAAGAGAATAATGTTCCATGTCCGACTTGCGGTAAACATGATTTCACAGAGATCCGTGAGTTCAACCTGATGTTCAAGACATTCCAGGGAGTTACAGAAGATGCAAAGAATACAGTATATTTAAGACCAGAGACAGCACAGGGAATCTTTGTAAACTTTAAGAACGTACAGCGTACATCAAGAAAGAAGCTTCCATTTGGAATCGGACAGATTGGTAAATCATTCAGAAATGAGATTACACCAGGTAACTTTACATTCCGTACAAGAGAGTTCGAACAGATGGAGTTAGAGTTCTTCTGTGAGCCTGATACAGATCTTGAGTGGTTCGCTTACTGGAAGAAGTTCTGTCTTGACTGGTTACACACACTGGGACTGAAAGACGAAGAAGTACGTTATCGTGACCATGATAAAGAGGAGCTTTCATTCTACAGTAAAGCAACTACGGATATCGAGTTCCTGTTCCCATTTGGCTGGGGAGAACTGTGGGGAATCGCAGATCGTACAGATTATGATCTGACACAGCATATGAATGTGTCAAAACAGGATCTTACTTATTTTGATGACGAGAAGAAAGAAAAATATACACCATATGTTATTGAGCCGTCACTTGGAGCAGACCGTGTAGTTCTTGCATTCCTGTGTGCAGCTTATGATGAAGAGAATATTGGAACAGAAGATAAGCCGGATACAAGAACTGTTCTTCACTTCCATCCGGCACTTGCACCAGTGAAGATTGGTATACTTCCACTTTCCAAGAAACTCAACGAAGGCGCAGAGAAAGTATATGCACAGCTTGCTAAGAAATACAACTGCGAGTTCGATGACCGTGGAAATATCGGAAAACGTTATCGTCGTCAGGACGAGATCGGAACACCATTCTGTGTAACATACGACTTCGATTCCGAAGAAGACGGAGCAGTTACAGTACGTGACCGTGACACAATGGAGCAGGAGAGAATCAAAATAGAAGATCTTGACGCTTACTTTGAAAAGAAATTTACATGGTAAAATAATAATTAGGGACGTAGTATTTTAAAGGTTTACTACGTCCCTAATTCATTATTTTCGTGTACGCATCTCTCCGATTGCCGTAAAGAGGACATCGGTAGATGAGTTCAGTGCGGTTTCGCAGGAATCCTGGATAACTCCAACGATGAATCCGACACCAACGACTTGCATAGCGACATCGTTCGGAATACCGAAGAGGCTGCAGGCAAGTGGAATCAGAAGGAGTGATCCACCGGCTACACCGGAAGCTCCGGCAGCGCTGGCTGCAGAGAGGACGCACAGAATCAGTGCAGTCGGGAAGTCTACGTGGATATTCAGTGTATGTGCTGCGGCAAGTGCCATAGTGGAGATTGTAATAGCAGCTCCTGCCATATTGATAGTTGCGCCAAGTGGAATGGAGATGGAGTAAGTATCCTCGTCCAAACCAAGATCCTGGCAGAGTTTCATGTTGACCGGAATGTTGGCAGCAGAGCTTCGGGTGAAGAATGCTGTCAGTCCGCTGTCTTTCAGGCAGCGAAGCACAAGTGGGTATGGGTTCTTACGAAGGCAGATAAATGTAATCAGTGGATTCATAATAAGTGCCACGAAGAGCATGGTTCCGACCAGTACGCAGATCAGACGTCCGTATCCGAGAAGAACGTCGAGTCCCTGCTCGGAGATTGTAGTGAAGATCAGTCCCATGATACCAAATGGTGCACAGTTAATGATCCATTTTACTGCAGTCGCGATAGCATCTGAAATATTCTCCAAAGCATTCTTTGTGCCATCACTTGCGCTCTTAAGAGCAATGCCAAGTATGATGGCCCATGCAAGGATTCCGATATAATTGGCGTTTACCAGTGAGTCGACTGGATTCGCAACGACATTCATCAGCAGATTTTTCAGCACTTCTGTGACACCGGTCGGTGGTGTGATATCCTGAGTATTCGTGCTCTGTGAAAATGTCAGAGTTACCGGGAACAAGTAGCTGGCAATAACTGCTGATAATGCAGAGAACAGATTGCCGAGCAGGTACAGTATCACGATAAAAGACATGTTCGTTTTCTGGCCTTTTGCCATGCGGCAAAGGGAACTCATAATCAGGAAGAATACAAGAAGCGGTGCGATTCCGCGAAGTGCTCCGACGAACAGATCTCCGAGAATGGAGATTGCGGTCGCCTGTGGGAAAATAAGTCCCAAAGCAATTCCGATGATCAGACCGCAGATAATGCGTTTGATCAGACTGATGTTGTTCCATTTTTGAATCAAAATTTTCATGTTCATTTCCCCTTTTGATAGTATAACAATTAAAATGCAATTAAAATTATAATGAACTTTAGGAAAAATGTAAATAATGTATTTATAATATGATATACTTATTATCAAATTGTGGCAGAAATTTAGCTGCGAAATATAAGAAAAAAGGAGTCTTGAGCATGGAACGTAGAAATGCATGGAAAGTATATGACCAGACAGAACTGGAAAAATTAGACAAGATCAATGAGACATATAAGAATTGTCTGGACGATGGAAAGACAGAACGTGAGTGTATTACACTTGCGGTGAAAAAGGCAGAAGCTGCCGGATATAAGAATTTAAAAGAGCTTCAGAAGGAACATGTAAAATTAAAAGCCGGGGATAAAGTGTATGCAGTGTGCATGGATAAGAGTATTGTCCTGTTCATCATCGGTCAGGAGCCGTTGGAAAATGGAATGAATATCTTAGGTGCACACATTGACTCTCCGCGTATTGATGTGAAGCAGAACCCTTTATATGAAAATGAAGAGCTGGCTTATCTGGATACTCATTATTATGGAGGAATCAAGAAATATCAATGGGTAACACTTCCGCTTGCCATTCACGGTGTGATCGCAAAAAAAGACGGAACAATTGTTCCAGTCAGCATTGGAGATGAGGAGGAAGATCCGGTATTTGTGATTACAGATCTTCTTGTACATCTTGCATCAAAGCAGCTTGAGAAAAAGGGAAGTGTAGTCGTAGAAGGCGAGAAGCTGGATCTTTTAATTGGAAGCCGGCCGCTTGAGCAGGATCCTTCTCTTGATCAGGAAGAAAAAGAAGCAGTTAAGGCAAATGTGATGGAACTTCTGAAGAAATATTATGATATGGAGGAAGAAGATTTCCTCTCTGCAGAACTTGAGATTGTTCCGGCAGGAAAAGCAAGAGACTGTGGTCTTGACAGAAGCATGGTGCTGGCATACGGTCAGGATGACCGTGTTTGTGCATTTACATCTTTATTTGCAATTCTGGAGACGCCTCAGGTCACACGTACCGGATGCTGCATCCTTGTAGATAAGGAAGAGATCGGAAGCGTAGGAGCAACCGGTATGCATTCCAGATTCTTTGAAAATGTAGTGGCTGAACTGGTTGCGATGACTGACGGGGAGTCCGAGCTGCAAGTCAGAAGAGCTTTGCAGAATTCCAGAATGTTATCTTCCGATGTAAGTGCAGCATATGATCCGATGTACGCAGATGTGTTCGAAAAGAGAAGTTCTGCATTTTTCGGGAAAGGACTTGTATTTAATAAATTCACCGGGAGCCGTGGTAAGAGTGGTTCTAATGATGCCAATGCAGAGTACCTTGCAAAGATTCGTGGTGTCATGGATGATGCAGATGTATCTTATCAGTTCGCCGAACTTGGAAAAGTTGACGCAGGCGGTGGTGGAACAATTGCTTACATCATGGCAAATTACGGCATGGAAGTCATAGACAGCGGTGTGGCAGTGTTATCCATGCATGCACCTTGGGAAGTGACAAGCAAAGCCGATGTATACGAGGCATATAAAGGCTATGTTGCATTTTTGAAAAATATGTAGTATTTACGTGTATACGTTGCACGACGCGCATTTCTCAGTAAAGATGCCAAGAACATTTTTAAGGAACGAAATATGTCGAAAAGCATGCGAATTATTGTAGAGCAGAGGGAGAATAATCCCTCTGTTTTATTGACAAAAATATAACAAAGTGTTATAATATAGTTGCAGCTTACAAAAAATATAATGTTGGGGTTTTGCCTCATGACCATTTTCTACAAAAACAATGGTGTTTTTGGCTTTGACCCTTAACATGAAATGTATTAGGAGGTCATAGCTATGGCGAAATGGGTTTATATGTTTACAGAAGGTAACGCTACCATGAGAAATCTCCTTGGTGGCAAAGGCGCAAATCTTGCGGAGATGACGAATTTGGAACTGCCGGTACCACAAGGCTTTACCGTGACAACGGAAGCCTGCACACAGTACTATGAAGATGGCAGACAGATCAATGACGAGATTATGAAACAGATTCTTGAAGCCATTGATCAGATGGAAGTTATCACAGGCAAGAAATTTGGTGATAAGACAAATCCGCTGCTCGTTTCTGTTCGTTCTGGAGCACGAGCATCGATGCCAGGTATGATGGACACAATCCTGAATCTCGGACTCAATGAAGAAGTTGTCGAGACTTTGGCTTGTGCGTCCGGTAATCCACGCTGGGCATGGGACTGCTATCGCAGATTCATTCAGATGTTTTCCGATGTAGTTATGGAAGTAGGTAAGAAATATTTTGAAGAACTGATTGATCAGATGAAGGCAAAACGTGGTGTGAAGCTTGATGTAGAGCTTACCGCGGATGATCTGAAAGAACTGGCAGGGCAGTTTAAGGCAGAATATAAAGAAAAGATTGGTACCGATTTCCCGACAGATCCAAAAGAGCAGTTAACAGAAGCTATAAAGGCAGTATTTCGCTCCTGGGATAATCCTCGCGCAAATGTGTATCGTCGTGACAATGATATCCCATATTCATGGGGAACAGCTGTTAACGTACAGATGATGGCATTTGGTAACATGGGAGATGACTGTGGTACAGGTGTTGCGTTTACTCGTGACCCAGCTACAGGAGAGAACGGTCTGTTCGGAGAATTCCTTACAAATGCACAGGGAGAAGACGTAGTTGCCGGCGTTCGTACACCAATGCACATTTCAGAAATGGAAGAGAAATTCCCAGAAGCATTCGTACAGTTCAAACAGGTTTGTGAAACTCTTGAAAAACACTATAGAGATATGCAGGACATGGAGTTTACTGTAGAGCATGGTAAACTGTACATGTTACAGACACGTAATGGTAAGAGAACAGCAAAAGCTGCTCTGAAGATCGCTTGTGATCTTGTTGATGAAGGAATGAGAACAGAGGAAGAGGCTGTTGCAATGATCGACCCTCGTAACCTTGACTCTCTGCTTCACCCACAGTTCGATGCAAAAGCCCTGAAAGAGGCTACACCACTTGCAAAAGCACTTGGAGCATCTCCGGGAGCTGCTTGCGGTAAGATCGTATTCACAGCTGACGATGCTGTAGAATGGGCTGAAAGAGGAGAAAAAGTTGTTCTTGTACGTCTTGAGACATCACCAGAAGATATCACAGGTATGAAGTCTGCACAGGGTATCCTGACAGTTCGTGGTGGTATGACATCTCACGCAGCCGTAGTTGCTCGTGGTATGGGTACATGCTGTGTATCTGGTTGCGGTGACATCGCAATGGACGAAGCTAATAAGAAATTTACACTTGCCGGAAAAGAATATCATGAAGGAGACTGCATCTCACTTGATGGTTCTACAGGTAATATCTATGATGGTATCATCCCGACAGTTGATGCAACAATCGCTGGTGAATTCGGAAGAATTATGGGATGGGCTGACAAATACAGAACTATGAAAGTTCGTACAAATGCTGATACACCATCTGACGCTGTTAAAGCTCGTGAGCTCGGTGCAGAAGGTATCGGACTTTGCCGTACAGAGCATATGTTCTTCGAAGGAAACAGAATTGATGCATTCCGTGAAATGATCTGCTCTGAGACAGAAGAAGAAAGAGAAGCAGCACTTGCTAAGATCCTTCCGGAACAGCAGGGAGACTTCGAAAAACTGTATGAAGCACTGGAAGGTAACCCGGTTACAATCCGTTTCCTTGATCCACCGCTTCATGAGTTCGTTCCTACAGAAGAGGAAGACATTAAGAAACTTGCTGACGCTCAGGGTAAAACTGTTGAGCAGATCAAGACAATCATCGACAGCCTTCATGAGTTCAACCCAATGATGGGACACCGTGGATGCCGTCTTGCAGTAACATATCCAGAGATTGCTAAGATGCAGACAAGCGCTGTTATCCGTGCAGCAATCAATGTAAAGAAAGCTCACCCAGACTGGAACGTAAAACCAGAGATCATGATTCCACTTGTTGGAGACATCAAAGAGCTTAAATATGTTAAGAAATTTGTAGTAGAGACAGCAGACGCTGAGATCGCAGCAGCAGGCAGCGACCTTGAGTACGAAGTTGGAACAATGATCGAGATCCCAAGAGCAGCTCTTACAGCTGATCAGATCGCTTCAGAAGCTGACTTCTTCTGCTTCGGTACAAACGACTTAACACAGATGACATACGGATTCTCTCGTGACGATGCTGGTAAGTTCTTAGATGCTTACTATGATGCTAAGATCTTCGAGAACGATCCATTTGCTAAGCTTGACCAGACAGGTGTTGGTAAATTAATGG
>OKSF01001053.1_pt1 | contig 24185 bp, 16 predicted proteins | sample 1606061 | NCBI WGS metagenome assembly OKSF01 (sample SAMEA3541567, study PRJEB24748) | human gut metagenome | biome: human gut; feature: human-associated habitat; material: faeces | place: China | collected 2012 | reverse complement strand
TTACAACCTTATGTGAAGGTTGGTTTGATACTTTTTTTGATGTCAAGTCGAAAAAACTTACGTCAAATTTCTCTTTTGCCAAATCTATTCCGTATATTTGCATTTTGAATGAAGTTTTTAATAAGAAGGGTGCTCCGTTCTGAGCGGCTACAACTATACTACGAGTCCTGTCTTGTTCTACACAAGCAGGCTAATTTACTCTCAAGCTTCTGCTCAGAAAATATCCAGTTCCCCAAACAGGGCTAAGCCTTTACTATACTAGAAAGGGCACAGGGGTAACGCTGGATATGGAGTATTCTTCTTTTTTTATTGTACTTATCTAATTTTCTGCAAAGTTAACAAAAGTTTGCAGATATAAAGATTTTCACCTCTTTATTTTTCCAAGTGCAAATATAATAGTAAGGGCAAAAGCTTTGTATATTGCCCGGTATTTTAAAGCTTTTGCCCTTTACCTTTCCGCTACGCACCGGTGACCGTTGGTTCAGGGCGTGGGAGTTTACATGCGAAATTTGAGTAAATTATCAGATATTCTGAGAAATATTTTGTAATCTCATCAGAATATCGTAAATTTGCGGTTATTAAGAATAAGTAATGTAATGACGAATCACTCAACAGAAATAATGAACCAAGCAACGCTCGATTTTATCCGCCAGCATCAGGACGATGATGTTCGCCAGTTGGCTTTCCTCGGCAGCAAGTATCCTGAGGTAGATATGCCTTTCGCTCTCGACCAGATTCGCGGGCGAAAGATGGCTCGTGTGAAACTGCCCCGTTGGGCAAGTATCGATGGCATTATCTATCCCCCTCATATTTCGATGGAGCAATGTTCGTCAGAGCAAACGGCACTTTATAAGGCTGAACTCGCTGCCCGACTACTCGGTTTGTCTCCTTCATCATCCGAAAACGGAGAAGAAAAGGAGAAGGAGAGTGAAAACGCCTCAAATCTTCATCTTTCTGAAATTTGCGAATTTGCGGGCAAAGGGGCAGTTGATTTAGAATTCGCCAAAAATGAAGCTACTTGCAAAAAGCAACAGATATTAACAGAATCAAAAGAGAATGTTAATGAAATAAAAGAAGAACCTCATGAAGGAGATTTTTCTGAAGAAATCGGGTTTGTTGATCTGACCGGCGGCTTCGGAGTAGACTTCTCTTACATCGCTTCCCGATTGGGCATGAAGTCGATGTATGTGGAGCGTCAGGCTCATCTCTGTGAAGCAGCAAAGGAAAACTTTGGGCGGTTGGGCTTGAAGAACGCCATCGTGAAGAATGGAGACGGAATAGAGGTGCTGCATTCTTTTGCTTCAAAGAAAAAGGCTGCTGCATCAGATTCTTTAGGCATAACTGAAGATCAGTCTCGGTCATTACTTAAGACCAAGCTTGGTCTTAAGCTGATTTTCATCGATCCAGCCCGTAGAGACGATGCTGGCAACAAGGTTGTATCTTTGAAAGATTGCACGCCCGATGTAACCCTTTTGCAGGAAGAAATGCTTTCGAAGGCAGATTACGTCATTATCAAACTCTCTCCGATGCTCGACTGGCACCGTGCGGTAAGCGAATTAAACTGCGTAAAAGAGGTTCATATTATCTCCGTGAACAATGAGTGCAAGGAACTCCTTTTAGTGCTCTCAGCGCGAAATATGGGCGATGTGGAGGCTTCATCGGCAGATGGAGCAGCTGGAGAAGTAAAACATGCCGGAAATCTCCGTATTTATTGCATCAACGATGCGCAATCCTTCGTCTGCGAAGAGTTGGCTATGGAGTCTTCTTCGGTGAAGATAGCCCCATCCACGCTTGAAGAGATGCAGTATCTTTACGAGCCGAATGCCTCGTTGATGAAAGCCGGCTGTTTCGGTGTTCTTTCCGAGCGCTATGATGCAAAGATGCTTTCCAAGAACAGTCATCTTTTCGTGAGCCAGGCACCTATCGAAGCATTCCCAGGCAGAAGTTTCCGCATCATCGCCGTTTCTTCCTTTAATAAGAAGGAGTTGAAGCGTCATCTCTCAGACATCACCAAGGCGAACATCGCCACCCGCAACTTCCCCCTTTCCGTAGCAGAATTGCGCAAGCGCCTGAAGTTGAAAGATGGTGGTGAAACTTATATTTTTGCCACCGCACTGAGCGACGAAAGCCATGTGCTGGTAATAACGGAGAAAGCTTGTCCGAAAATTAAAGAATAAGAAAATGAGGTTAATTTAGGTGTTGCATTGATCCAATGCAGGAACTGATGTGAAATGTTTGCGAAATATGAGGGTGCGCCATAGGCTTATGACACACCCTCTTGACGTATTATTTTCTTTTTTCCTTGAAGAACTTCTCGAAGAAGTCCATTTGCTTTTGATTTTGAACAGGACCCAAATGCAGTCCTTCCTTCATAATCATCACCGTTGGTTTACCTTCCTGGTAGGTAGTCCAGAAAGGAAGGCTATTCCCATTTGGATTGCCGGTCTTGGTAAAGTTAATCCAGTAGCGTGACATGATTTGTTCCATGTGCTGCTCCGTCTCGGTCATCTTTCCAGAGCCAAACTTATAGCCATAGATGAATGGCATCTCTGCCACATGGCTGGCTCCTCCCTTGCGGCTTTTCACGATGGTGTTCTCTGAGTCTTGGTCAAAGTAATACATATACACCTTGCCCTTGCCGGTCTTGCTCTGCAGGTTAGCCCAGGCATACGTTCCCCATGCAAAGGAGCCATCACGGAAAATGTCGGATTGGGCGAAGTAGGTTTCTTCCTCTGTCTTGGCAGGATAGAGGCTGAGAACCTGGTCTGCCCAGCTTCCATATATCTCATGGATTCTTTTCTCATAGTCACTTACACTGACAGGGCGGCTAAACATACTTCCTTCGTCGCTGTTGGTTCCTATGATGACATTTACATCATTGTAGTTTCCCTTTTCATAGAGCTTATACTGATCATCTGTGATGCTGTAGCCATCCACATTAGGCCAGAAGGATTCCATGGCGGTATTCTTCACGATGTCCATGAAAGGAACTTTTCTGAGTTGCTTAATGTTCTTTACTTTAAGTTTCTTTTGAAGTGCCAGTCCGCTTGCCTCTGCTGCTTTAGTTGTGAGCATGGCTGTGTTACCATTTCTGCTTTCACCCACAGGCCAGAAGGAGCTACCACTTTCGCTGATGGCTCCTCGGAAGAGTCCCTTGGCAAGGGGAGAGGCGCATAGTATACTTACCGAGATACCACCGGCAGATTCTCCAGCAATGGTAATCTTGTCTGGGTCTCCACCGAAGGCAGCGATATTGTCGTGAATCCATTTTAAGGCCATCACTTGGTCAAGGATGCCATAGTTGCCAGATATGTTCTTGCCTGATTCCTTACTCAGCTCTGGATGTGCCATGAATCCCAAGGCTCCCAAGCGGTATTCTATGCTGCAATAGATGATGCCTTCCTTGACAAAGCTTTCCTGAGTTCCACTGTAGGAGCCAGTAAGAAAGGCTCCTCCATGAATCATCACAAATACAGGGAGTTTGTCATTCTTACTCTTGGCTGGCGTTTCCACACTGAGGTATAGGCAGTCCTCGCTCATGCCCAGCTCTCCACCATTTTGGTTAGGGTCGATGGGCTGTGGTGGACGGTCTCCCCATTTATCTGCTTTGAATACTCCCTTCCAAGGCTTCTTGCTCACTGGGGCTTTCCATCTGAGGTTGCCCACTGGTGCTTCAGCGTATGGGATTCCCTTGTATAAGGCGAATCCTTCATGTTCCACACCTTCAATTTCCCCTTGCTCCACCGTTGTTCTTAGCAGTTGGGCGTTAGCTGCCGATAGGCAAAAGAGTGTCAGGGCGGCTGTCAGTAGATGTCTTTTTAATCTCATTTCTAGTTATTCCATTAATTTCGCAACACTATTATTAATTAAACATTTTAAGCGCCTGAGCAACAGAAAGTTACTCCGGATTTTGCTATGTCAGAATTTTCACTTATCTTAGTGTTGCGAAAAGAAAACAAGCAAAAACTCTGATATGACATGGCAAAGATACAAATTAAATCTGAGAAACTCACTCCTTTTTGAGGAATATTTTCGGGTCATGGAGCAATTTGACTCCACATTGTCATCTGTAATCGACTCAACCCTCAGAATTTCACTACTCATTTGATGAACCATCTCTCGCTTCATCCGACACTTCGCACTTCTCGCCAGTGTTGGAGAGAATAGATGATCGAGCTTTTTCTTATTGTGATTCCTTGGAGAATGTTAGTTTTCCGCCAGTGCTTAAAACTATCGGGAAGGATATTTGTTTGTTCAAGATGCCTATTGAGGGTATCTTGAACAAAAATATCCTTGAAATCATTTTGTTATCTCAATGGAATGTTGTACTTTTGCGCTCATATATGATAGTTGAATATTATAATTTAAAAACAAACTATAAAATTATGAACAGATTAAGGACAATCTATTTATCGCTTCTGTTTATCCTGGCGATGAACATGACGAGTGTGTTAAGTGTGAAGGCGGAGAACTATCCCTATCGCAGTGATTATCTCTGGCTAACCGTGCCTGACCATGCCGACTGGCTCTATAAGACGGGCGAACAGGCTAAGGTGGAAGTAAGTTTCTATAAGTATGGAATTCCCCGTGACGGCGAGGTGAATTATGAAATAGGCGATGACATGCTGAAGGCTGACAAGAAAGGAAGCTTCAAGCTGAAGAATGGGCGCGCCATCGTGAACATGGGAACCCGAAAGACACCGGGCTTCCGCGATTTGAGATTATTCTATAAACTCGATGGTAAGACCTATCAGCATCATATCAAAGTAGGATTCTCGGTAGATAAGATTCAGCCTTATACCCAGGAGCCTAAGGATTTCGATGCTTTCTGGCAGCAGGCAAGGGACGAACTGAAGAACGTGCCGATGAGCTATACCAAGGAACTCGCCAAGGAATATTGTACAGATAAGATAGATTGCTATCTTGTAAAGCTTCAGATAGATAAGAAAGGTCATGCGATGTACGGCTACCTCTTCTATCCCAAGAATGCCAAGCAGGGTAGCCATCCTGTGGTTCTCACACCTCCTGGAGCCGGCATCAAGACCATCAAGGAGCCTATGCGCAATAAATATTACGCCGAGAACGGATTCATCCGCTTCGAGATAGAGATTCATGGTCTCGACCCACGTCTCCCAGCCGAAACATTCCAGGAGATAAGCAAGGGATTCAACGATGCAAACGGTGGTTATCTTGCCAATGGATTGGAAGATAAGAACCGTTATTATATGAGGCATGTTTATCAGGGACTGGTGCGCTGCATAGATTTCCTAACCTCTCTCCCAGAATGGGACGGAAAGAATGTGGCTGTGCAGGGCGGAAGTCAGGGTGGAGCCTTGGCTATTATTGCAGCCGGTTTAGATAAGCGCGTAACCCAGTGTGTTGCCAATCATCCGGCGCTCAGCGATATGGCTGCTTATGCCGAGAAGGGAAGAACGGGCGGTTATCCTCACTTCAATAAATATCATGAGATATTGAAGAATAAGGATTGTCTCAACACGATGGCTTATTATGATGTGGTGAATTTTGCCCGCAAGGTAAAGGCCCCAACTTATCTTACATGGGGATATAACGATAATACCTGTCCGCCAACTACCAGCTATGCTGTTTGGAATACGTTGAAATGTAAGAAGGAAGCTTTGCTCACTCCAATCAATGAGCATTGGACTACACCCGATACAAATTATCAGCAGATGGTTTGGATAAAAGAGCATCTCGTTAAGTAAAACTGATTCCGCCAAAACCACCAGTAAATGGGTGATATAGGCTAGTTTGGGAGCTGTAACTATAAATTAACCCCTAAAAAACTGCAAAAAAAGTAGCAATATTTGGTAATTTGCCAAAATATTGCTACTTTTGCATTTATAATATTGCAAACTAGTTTGAAAATCATGTCATTAATAGAAATTAAAAAGGTCGAAACAAAGAAGGACTTGAAGACGTTCATCGACTTCCATTACGACCTCTACGAAGGCAACGAATATGATGTGCCTAATCTTTTCAGCGACGACATGAATACTCTGAGCAAGGACAAGAACGCAGCGTTCGAGTTCTGCGAGGCAGAGTATTTTCTTGCCTATAAGGATGGCAAGCTGGCAGGTCGCGTCGCTGCCATTATCAATCATAAGGCAAACAATAAATGGGACAGGAAGTCGGTCCGTTTCGGCTGGATTGATTTCATTGACGACCGCGAGGTTTCCAGGGCTCTTCTCGATGCTGTAGAAAAATACGGTAAGGAGAAGGGTATGGAAGATATTGTAGGTCCGCTGGGTTTTACCGATATGGATCCAGAAGGCATGCTTACCTGGGGCTTTGACCAGCTAGGCACCATGCCTACCATTTATAATTATTCATATTATCCGGAGCACATCGAGGCTCTGGAGGGTTTTACCGTAGATAATAAGTATGTAGAGTATAAACTGATGGTGCCAGATACCATCCCGGAGAAATATTCCAAGATAGCGGCGATGATAGAGAAAAGATACAATCTCCATGTCCGCAAACTTACCCGTAAGGATATTTATCAGGGCGGATACGGACAGAAGATTTTCGACCTCATCAATGATACATACAAGCATCTCTATGGTTATTCCGAACTTTCACAGAAGCAGATAGACCAGTACATCAAGATGTATCTGTCTTTGCTCGACCTGAACTTTGTAACAGCCATAGAAGACTGGACTACCGAGGATCATAAGATGATAGGTATCGGTATTACGATGCCTTCCCTTTCCAGAGCTCTGCAGAAGTGTCATAGGGGCAGGCTGCTTCCTTTTGGCTGGTGGCATCTGCTGCGCGCCATCAAGTTCCATAAAACCAAGATTGTCGACCTTCTGCTCATCGGTATCCAGCCGGAATACCGTGCTAAGGGTGCCAATGCGCTGCTCTTTGCCGACCTGATTCCTATCTATCAGAAGTATGGAATAGAGTGGGGAGAAACACAGGTGGAAATGGAAGATAATGCTGCCGTGCAGGGACAATGGGGCGTCTTGGATCCTGTCCTTCACAAGCGCCGCAACTGCTATATTAAGAGTATCAGGTAAATAGCAATTGTTGTGTTGTCAATTATCTGATAAACAGAATATTGCAACATCATTTGCTATGTTATAGGAAAATAAATAAGAATAACTAAGGAGGAAATCATGTCTGAAGATAAAAACTTAGGTAACAGCGAATTGAATGCCGCTGATGAGCTTACCAATGCCCCTCAGGAGCAGCAGCCGCCGGTAGAATATACCGACGATAACATCCGCCACTTGAGCGATATGGAGCATGTACGCACCCGTCCGGGTATGTACATCGGACGTCTGGGAGATGGAAATCTGCCGGAAGATGGTATTTATGTGCTCTTGAAGGAGGTGGTAGACAACTCTATCGATGAATTCAAGATGGGTGCAGGTGCCCGTCTGGAAATCGATATCGAGGACAATCTGCGTGTCAGCGTGCGCGACTATGGTCGTGGTATTCCTCAGGGCAAGCTCGTTGAGGCTGTAAGTGTACTGAATACCGGCGGTAAATACGACAGCAAGGCGTTCAAGAAGAGCGTCGGTCTGAATGGTGTGGGTGTGAAGGCGGTCAATGCCCTCAGTTCCCATTTCGAAGTAAAGTCGTACCGCGATGGAAAGGTGCGCCATCTGAAGTTTGAGAAAGGTATTCTGAAGAGCGACACGACGGAAGATACTGAGGACGAGAACGGTACCTTTATCTTCTTCGAGCCGGATAATACACTCTTCAAGAACTATTCCTTCCACGATGATTTCGTGGAAACGATGCTCCGCAACTATACTTATCTGAACACCGGACTCACCATCATGCACAATGGCCGCCGCATCTTGAGCCGCCATGGTCTGCAGGATTTGCTGAGCGATAATATGACCAATGAAGGTCTCTACGACATCGTCCACATGAAGGGCGAGGATATCGAGATTGCCTTCACCCATACCAACCAGTATGGCGAGGAGTATTATTCCTTCGTCAACGGTCAGCACACCACCCAGGGAGGTACGCATCAGAGTGCCTTCAAGGAGCATATTGCCAAGACTATCAAGGAGTTCTACGGCAAGTATGAGTATGCTGACATCCGAAACGGACTGGTGGCTGCCATTGCCATCAACGTAGAAGAACCTGTCTTCGAGAGTCAGACCAAGATTAAGCTCGGAAGTACTACGATGACGCCGAATGGTGGCGAAACCATCAATAAGTATGTGGGCGATTTCCTGAAGAAGGAAGTAGACAACTATCTCCATATCCACAAGGATGTAGCTGAGGTTCTGGAGAATAAGATTAAGGAGAGCGAACGCGAGCGCAAAGCGATGGCGGGCGTTACCAAACTCGCCCGTGAACGTGCCAAGAAGGCGAATCTCCACAACCGCAAGCTCCGCGACTGCCGCATCCATTTCAGCGACGCCAAGAACGAGCGCAAGGAGGAGAGTTCCATCTTCATCACCGAGGGCGATTCTGCCAGCGGAAGCATCACCAAGAGCCGCGATGTGAATACTCAGGCGGTGTTCTCTCTGCGTGGTAAACCGCTCAACAGCTTCGGCCTTACCAAGAAGGTGGTTTATGAGAACGAGGAGTTCAACCTGCTTCAGGCGGCTCTCGATATAGAGGACGGCTTGGATTCATTGCGTTACAACAAGGTGATTGTGGCAACCGATGCGGATGTCGACGGAATGCACATCCGCCTGCTCATCATCACCTTCTTCCTTCAGTTCTTCCCAGATCTCATCAAGAAGGGCCATGTCTACGTGCTTCAGACCCCATTGTTCCGAGTGCGCAACAAGCGAACCAAGATCAAGAACAAGCAGGCGGTGGCTGATGCGGATGCGAAACTGGGAAGCAAGGAGAAAAAGAGCGATTTCATCACGCATTACTGTTACAGCGATGAGGAGCGCCAGCAGGCGATTCGCGATTTGGGTCCTGACCCTGAAATCACCCGATTCAAAGGATTGGGAGAGATTTCGCCTGATGAATTCGCCCATTTCATCGGTCCCGACATGCGGTTGGAGCAGGTTACGCTGCATAAAACCGATCAGGTGCAGAAACTGCTGGAATATTATATGGGTAAGAATACGATGGAGCGCCAGAACTTCATCATCGAAAATCTGGTGATAGAAGAGGATATTCCGGAGGAAGACTCAGCACCGCTGGATTAAATGAAGTGAAGAGTGAAGAACGAAGAGTGAAGAATTCAAGTGCTTTCGGGGGTAACCATTGAAAAAAGCGCTGTTAACTGTTAACCTGTTAACTCTTGAAGGATTTCTCTCTTTCATAAACTTTAAGTTTTAAGAAATGAAGAAATATCTATTCATAGCACTGGTAGCATTCCTGGCAGTAACTTCTGCCAGTGCCCAGTTGCGTATCAAGATGGGCAAGAACAGCCCGATAGAGAAGTTGGGAAGGGCTGAAATCGCCATTACCAACCTCTATGTGGATAGTGTGGATGAGAATAAGCTCGTAGAGGACGCCATCCGTGGTATGCTCGAAAAGCTCGACCCTCATTCTTCTTACGCCACAGCCAAGGAAACCAAGGCGATGAACGAGCCGCTGAACGGCAGTTTTGATGGCATTGGCGTGCAGTTTAACATGGTAGATGATACGCTGCTCGTTATCCAACCGGTTACGAACGGGCCTTCCGAGAAGGTGGGAATCATTGCCGGCGACCGCATTGTGGCTGTAAACGATACTGCCATTTCGGGCGTCAAGATGAGCAAGGAGGAAATCATGAAGCGCCTTCGTGGTCCTAAGGGAACCACGGTGAACCTTACCATCGTGCGCCGTGGCATCAAGGATAAGCTCATCTTTAAGGTAAAGCGCGATAAGATTCCGGTAACTACGATGGATGCGGCTTATATGATTCGTCCGGGCATCGGATACATCCGATTGGGAAGCTTCGGTCTTACCAGTCATAAAGAGGTAACAATAGCGATGGATTCGCTGAAAAAGAAGGGAATGAAGGATCTTATCTTCGACCTTGAGGATAATGGCGGAGGCTATCTTCAGGCTGCGGCTCAGATTGCCAACGAGTTCCTGCAGAAGGGCGATCTCATCGTTTATACCAGTGGTCGTGCAGCGCCTCGCCAGGAATACAAGGCGCAGGCTAACGGCAGATGGCGCAATGGCAAGGTGGTGGTGCTCACCAATGAGTTTACCGCTTCTGCCGCCGAGATTGTTTCCGGAGCCATCCAGGATCAGGACCGTGGCGTAGTGGTTGGTCGCAGAACCTTCGGCAAGGGATTGGTGCAGCGTCCGCTGACCTTCGATGATGGCAGCGAGATTCGTCTCACCATCGCCCATTACTATACGCCTAGCGGCAGATGCATCCAGAAGCCATATAAGAAAGGTGACAGGTTGGATTATGCGATGGATCTGGACAAACGTTACAAGCATGGCGAGTTCACCAATCAGGACAGCATCCATCTTTCAGACAGTCTGAAGTATTACACCTTGCGCAAGCATCGTGTAGTTTATGGTGGAGGCGGAATCATGCCAGATTATTTCGTTCCGCTGGATACAACCAAGTACACCAAGATGCACCGTCAGTTGGCAGCCAAGAGTATCGTCATCAACCACAGTCTGAAGTTCATCGATGCGCATCGTAAGGAACTGAAGAGCCAGTATAAGGATTTCGATAAGTTCCTCGCCACCTACGAGGTTCCTTCTTCGCTGATAGATGGTATTATCGCCGAGGGAAAGAAGGAGAAGATAGAGCCAAAGGATGAGGCTGAATTAATTCAGACGAAGAAATACCTCGCCCTGCAGCTGAAAGCCCTTGTAGCGCGAGATATCTGGGATATGAGCCAATACTTCCAGGTTTGGAACGAGACCAATGAGATAGTTCAGCGCGCCGTGCAGCTGCTGACTACAGGGAAGTAGATTAAGTGAAGAGTGAAGAACGAAGAGTGAAGAAACTACGTTCGGCGTCCGAAGGGAAAGCCAATTCAAGTGCTTTGCTCATGTAACCATAGAAAAAACGGCTGTTAACTGTTAACCTGTTAACCCCGTGAGGTAATGATATAAGAAAAGGTCGTGAGGTTCAATCAGAAATCTCACGACCTTTTTTGTATTTATCTTTTTCAGAAGTCATTTACTTCTTCTCATGCAGATGGTCCCATTTCAGATAGATTCCGGCAAGGATGGTGCCCGAAATGCTGTGCCAGGCGCAGCTGATGGCGCAAGGCAATACGGCGAGAGGCTGGGCTGCGAAGAAGTTGCCAGCAAGTACCGTGGCAAGACCGGCGTTCTGCATGCCGACCTCAATACTGATGGTACGCTTCTTGGCGGTATTGAATCCGGCACATTTGCCGGCAAGCCAGCCGAGAAGATAGCCTAGCGTATTGTGGCAGAAAACCACGGCGAAAGTCCAGAGGAAGAGCGATAAGCCGCGGGCTACGAGGTCATCATGAACCGTAGAAATCACACCGCCTACGATGATTGCCAGACACGTAACGCTGATGCCCGGCATCAGACTCTGGATGGTAGGGAAGCAGTCTTTCTTGCCGTAAATATAGTTGAGGGCGCAGCCGATGGCCACAGGAATAATCGTTACGATGAGGATGTTGATGAACATTCCCACAGCATCTACATGGATAATCTCGCCTGCCGTAATCTTCATCAGCAGCGGAGTCATCACCGGTGCAAGAATGGTTGAGGCGCAGGTCATTCCTACGGAGAAAGCTACGTCGCCATGACACAGATAACTCATGATGTTGCTCGAAACGCCGCCAGGACAGCAACCTACCAGCAGGATTCCGAGTGCCAGGGCTGGGTCAAGATGCCACACATGAACCAGGGTGTAAGCCACGCCAGGCATGATGATAAACTGGGCACAGGCTCCGATGAAGACATCCAGCGGGCGCTGAGCCAGAATCTTGAAGTCGTTGGTGGTCAAAGTCAGACCCATGGTGAGCATGATGATGCCGAGAATGACGGTTTGAGTAGTTCCGCGCACCCAGTCGAAGGTATGTGGGAAGAAGAATGTGAACACTGCAACACCTATCACGAAGATAGATGTGTAATTGGCCAGCAGCTTGCTGAGCCCTTGAAATAACTTAAGCATAATTCTATTTCTTTTAAAATCCTGATATTTCTCTCTTATTTATTTCTTTCCTCGCTTTCAATATCGAGTGCAAAAGTACGTCTTTTCTTTCGGATAAACAAATTATTCTGCAAGAAAATGATAAATTATAACATTTTTGTAGGGTAGCGCTTGCAAATCTGCACGAATCTTTTGGGATTGTGCAAAATCATGGGCAAAATAATTCGGCTTTTCTTCTTTAATTCCGCAACAAATGTGTAACTTTGCACCCATATTATCGATAATAGTCATAGAATGAACGAAGATTTTGATATAAGACAAGAAATGGTTTCGCCTGCCGAAAAGGAATTCGAGAAGGCGCTGCGCCCGCTGAAGTTTTCTGATTTCAGCGGACAGAATGGCGTGGTAGAAAATCTCGAGGTCTTTGTTGAGGCTGCCAAATATCGTGGCGAACCGCTCGACCATACGCTCCTCCACGGTCCGCCGGGATTGGGTAAGACCACGCTGAGCAACATCATCGCCAATGAACTGGGCGTAGGATTCAAGATTACATCGGGTCCTGTGCTTGATAAGCCGGGCGATCTGGCGGGAATCCTTACCTCGCTGGAGCCCAACGATGTGCTCTTTATCGATGAAATCCACCGACTTTCGCCTGTGGTAGAGGAGTATCTCTATTCGGCGATGGAGGATTACCGCATCGATATCATGATAGACAAGGGTCCTTCGGCTCGCAGCATCCAGATAGACTTGAATCCGTTTACCCTCGTGGGAGCAACAACGAGAAGCGGTCTGCTTACAGCTCCTCTGCGCGCCCGTTTCGGAATCAATCTGCATCTCGAATATTACGACCCGGCTACGCTTCAGAAGATTATCAAGCGAAGTGCGATGCTCCTGAAGGTGCCGATTGAGGATGAGGCGGCAGTGGAAATCTCCCGTCGTTCGCGCGGAACTCCTCGTATCGCTAACTCTCTGCTCAGAAGAGTGCGTGATTTTGCCCAGGTAAAGGGCAACGGAACCATCACTTACGATATTGCCCAGATGGCGCTCAAGGCACTCAACATCGACCAGTATGGCTTGGATGAGGTAGACAACAAGATTCTCACCACCATCATCGACAAGTTCCGTGGCGGTCCGGTAGGCGTAAGCACCATTGCCACGGCAATAGGCGAGGATGGCGGCACCGTAGAGGAGGTTTACGAGCCTTTCCTCATCATGGAGGGCTTCATCAAGCGCACGCCGCGAGGCAGAATGGCAACGCCGCTTGCCTACGAGCATCTCGGCAGAAATCCGTATACAAGCAATATTATGCAGGGAGACTTGTTTGAGTGAAGAACGAAGAGTGAAGAAAAACATGAAGATAGGAATATTTACGGGTACATTCGACCCATTTACGATAGGACACCAGAACATTGCCGAGCGTGCCTTGCCGATGTTCGACAAACTCGTGATTGCAGTGGCGGTGAGCAAGCTGAAGCACGCCAGCGAGGAAATCTCGAAGCGTGTGGAGGATATCAAGGCTGTTTTCCCGAAGGAATGTTCGGAACTGGTAGATGCGGAGGATGCATCTAAGGGTTATCGCCTGGAGGTGGTTTCTTACGATGATCTTACCATCGATTTGGCGCACCGTATGGGAGCCAAGTTCCTGGTGCGTGGCGTTCGCTCTGCCAAGGATTTCGAATACGAGCGAGAGCAGGCTGACATCAACAAGCAGTTGGGCGGTGTAGAAACCATCCTGCTGTTTTCCGACCCAAGATACAGCAGCATCAGCTCAACGCTGGTCAGGGAATTGAGGTTCTTCGGAAGAGATGTAGATGAATTTTTACCAAAAATAAAAATAGGAGGAAGAAGCGTATGATAACATACAATGTAGATGGCGTGAAAATGCCAAAGATCAAGAAGCGTGATACGAGTGCCTGGATTCGCAAGGTAGCTGCCTCTCATGGCCGCAAGGTGGGTGAGATTGGCTATATGTTTGTAGATGACGAGAAGATTCTCGAAGTGAACAACGAGTATCTGGGTCATGATTACTATACCGATGTCATCACCTTCGATTACGATGAGGATGATGTGATTAACGGCGACATCGTGATTTCGCTCGATACGGTCCGCACCAATGCCGAGCAGTTTGGCAAGACCTACGATGATGAGCTTCACCGCGTCATCATCCATGGCATCCTGCACCTCTGCGGAATCAACGACAAGGGTCCGGGAGAGCGAGAAATCATGGAGGAGAATGAGAACAAGGCACTCGCCCTGCTCGAAGGTGCTTCGATATTGAAGAAGTAAAGCCTTTCTCTATAATTTGAGGAAGCTAGGTTTCTTCAATTTCAGGTAGAAGTATAGAAAAAACAACTGTTAACTGTTAACCTGTTAACTTCTGAATGTGGTTGATGGTTAATACAAAAGAAGAAAGATGTTCTATCAACTTATACAAAAGAAAAGAGATTTATGGTTTCAATCTTCTGATTGTACGGTTTTATACCTCGTTGATTATATTGATCAGCGAGGTATGTTGCGTGATGCCCAGATTGATGCAATCAAGACTTATCTGTTTTTGAAAATAGCCTGTCAGGGCAAGCCGCTTTGGCAACTTTTTGCAGAAGGCGAATTTAATGAAACTGACGTTGATGCAGAGGAAATCAATGCAGAGGCACGGGATGTGATGACAAAGAATCCTGCTGCGTTGGCCTTGTATCAGTATAGCAGACAGAAAGACCGCAACGGCAAGCAGATAGCTCCAGAGCTGGAGCAGTTTATCCGTCATCATGCCAGGGAGATTGATTACGAGAAAGTGTTGAAGGATATCTTTTACCAGGTAACTTATTCGGATTATCTTTTCAGTCTTCCTATGGGTGCGGGAAAAACCTATCTGATGGCCGCATTCATTTATATAGATTTGTACTTTGCTCAGAATGAGCCGCATAATCCGATATGGGCACATAATTTCCTGATATTGGCACCATCCGGCTTGAAGTCAAGCATCGTTCCTAGTCTTCGTAGTATTCAGAACTTTGACGTTACCTGGCTTTTCCCGGCAGCTACAGCCATGCAGCTGAAGAGGCTCGTAAAATTTGAAATCCTTGATGAGCAAAAGAGTGCCAGGAAAAGCAATGTAATCAGAAATCCCAATGCGTTTAAGATTAACCAGCATTGGGATGGAGGTACGATGATGGGATTGGTGGCTATTACAAATGCAGAGAAGGTTATCTTAGACAGATGGGAGGAGAACGGGAAAGACCAGAGTCTTCTTTCGGATGATGAACGCCGGCTGGTGGATGTGGCTAATGAGCTGCGCAATATGATAGGTAAAATACCTTCTCTTTCTATTTTTATCGATGAGGTGCATCATGCTTCTGATGGTGAAATCAAACTCCGTCAGGTGGTTGCAGGATGGGCTACTCAAGGTTGTAATTTCTGCAATGTGCTTGGCTTTACGGGCACTCCTTATCTGGAAAAAGCAGAGAAGGTGACATTGGGCGGAAGTTTCAATATCAAGAATACCAATATCACCAATGTGGTGTTTTTCTATCCGTTGATGGAGGGTATCGACAACTTCCTGAAGCGTCCCGAAGTAAAGTTTACGGACCATGATATGCTGACCATTGTGAGAAGCGGAGTGCATGAGTTTTTCGATAAATATAAGGATACAACCTATGCTGATGGAACCTGTGCGAAGCTTGCTGTATATTGCGGTCAGATTCCAACTCTCGAAGAAGAAATCTATCCTCTCGTATCCGAGATTGTAACGGAATATGGATTGAACCCTGCAGAGGTGATTCTGAAGCGCCATAAGGGTAGTAATTCCTCTAAGGCAGGTGCCAGAAAATATGCAGAGCCCGAAGGTTCAGAGGCGGCTTTCGCCATGCTCGATTCGCCTACCTCTAAAATCCGTATCGTGCTGCTGGTGCAGATAGGAAAGGAGGGATGGGATTGCAAGAGCCTTACGGGCGTGGTGCTGCCTCATGAAGGGGCGTGCCCTAAGAACATGGTGCTGCAAACTTCCTGCCGCTGCCTGCGACAGGTGGTTCGGGGCGAACAGGAAAAAGCCTTGGTTTGGATGAACAGGTGGAATGCCGACAAACTCAACAAGGAATTGAAGCAGCAGCAGAACATCACACTCCAGGAATTCAGCAAGAAGCCGGAACCTGCAAAGAAGCGCATAGAGCGATTCTCACGTATGGATAAGCAGCAGGTGCCACCCATTGATTTCTTCCAACTGAAAGTGGAATATGAAACTCAGGTGATCGAAGAACAGTCAGATACTGCCACGCTGCTTGCTGACGAAAGTTTGAAGCAGAAGGCTAACCGCTCGCTGGTTTATGTTCAAGACTTTGAAGGAAACATGCTCGGCTATGAGGAGCTGAGAAAAGAGAATGGAGAGAGCTTCACTTTCCACTGGTGGTTGCAGAAAATAGCCAAGGAAAGTATGGGGGCGCTGAGTATGAAAGAATTGAAACAGTATGAGGCTCAGCTGCATAAACTGTTCGATGAGATTACGATTGCTGATGAGCAGGATGGGAAATATCGTACAGAGAATATGGAGTATGACCATTATCAGATACGTGCCAACATCCGGAAGGCTTTTGTGCCTAAGCGTGATTTCCGCATCTCAGAAGAGGTGGTTCCTGATACGGCAACCATCCTCTCGGTGGAGCAACCTATGCCTCTTGATGTGGAAGACGACAGCCGTTTCTATCCAAGCGAGAAAGTGGTGAAGGAAATCCTGGCATGGGACAATGACCCGGGCAAGATGGAACTCCCGCCAGAAGTGAAGGCTGTTGTGGAAAAGATGAAGGCTGCCGGATTCTCTGATACTGACATCCAGATGATGGTGAAAGACAAGCTTCCTAAGGATGAATATCCTGAGCGCAATCAGACTTACCATTATCTGCCTTACCGCTTCGATAGTAATCTGGAGAAGGAATACTTTGCCAACGGATTGATTCCGCTGATGAAGGATAAGCAGCTGGAGTATTACTTCAATGGCGACGATACGCTTACAGAGTTCAAGATTCGCTGCTATCGCAGGGTGGGCAAGCACTGGCAGTATGATGGACTTTATTATCCCGACTTCCTGGTGCTCAGCCGTGATGCTGAGGGCAGGATCGACCGCATTTGCATCATAGAGACGAAGGGCGAGGTATATGCTGCCAAGTTCAAGGAGCGCCTGGAGTTTATGCGAGATGTGTTTGTGCCAAAGAATAATGAGGCTTTCCATCGCAAGCGATTCCAGTTCCTTTATCTGGAGGACACCATTTCTGCTGAAGAGAGAATGGCAAAGACCCTACAGATGATTAAGGAATTTTTCATATAAAATAGAATAAAGACAATGGCTACAAAATATATTTCATATTATCCCAATACCCTGGAGGGGCAAGCCCTCCTGGATAATTTTGTGCGCACCCGCCGCATTCTCCGCTATCGTGACAACGATCGCATCGTGGAGCATATTAAGCGAGGAATGCCGCTCTATGAGGTGGAATCTCTCGAAAAGAGAGGCGCCAACGAGAAGCATAACCTGATGATGCATGGTGAGTGCCTTTCTACCTGTGCCTATCTCAAGGAGCAGGGCATAGAGGTGGATTTGGTTTATATTGACCCGCCCTTTGCCAGCGGAGCCGATTATGCCAAGAAAATCTATATCCGCCGCAATCCGCTTGTGCAAAAAGTAATGAAAGAAGCGGAGCAGAATCTCGATAATGAGGAAATGAAAGAGTTTGAGGAGAAAATGTACGGAGACATCTGGGACAAGGAAAGATACCTCAACTGGATGTACGAGAATCTGATGGCAATCAAGAGCGTGATGAGCGAGAATGCAAGCATCTATGTGCATCTGGATTATCACATCGGACACTATGTGAAGATTCTTATGGACGAGATTTTCGGAGAGGAGAACTTCAGAAATGAGATTGTGTGGAAGAGAAGTACAACTCATGCAGATGCAGGGTTTTATGGAAACAACTTTGATACGATATTCTTTTATACCAAAGGACAAGGTTATACTTTTAACACAGTCTTTCAGGATTATGACGAAAGTTATTTAGCTCGTTTTACCCACGTTGATCCTGACGGTAGAAAATGGGATAGTGGAAATTTAACTGCAAAAGGATTGCAAGGTGGTGGTTATGAGTATGAATATAAAGGTGTTCGTTCTCTGTGGCGTTGCCCAAAAGAAACCATGGAACGATTGGATAAAGAAGGACGTTTACATTTTACTTCAAAAGGAGGAATCCGTTCAAAAGTGTATTTGGATGAATTAAGTGGAATGCCTTCACAAGCATTATGGACAGATTTGAATGCCGTCAATTCCCAAGCCGAGGAACGTGTTGATTATGCTACTCAAAAACCAGAGGCTTTATTAGAGAGGGTGATAGAGGCTTCATCCAACGAAGGAATGCTCGTGGCTGATTTCTTTGGCGGAAGCGGGGTAACCGCAGCCGTGGCTCATAAGCTCAACCGCCGCTTTATTCATGGCGACGTGAATATCAATAGCCTTCAGACGGCTCGCGACCGACTGGTTAATGCCGGAGCAGAGTTTGAGATAAAGGAAGTGAAAGATGGCGTGCGTCTCTTCAGAAATCCTGTACAGACGATGGATAAGCTACGCGACAACCTGATACCGGGTTTAACAGCCAACGCCAAGCTGGACAGCCAATATTGGGCAGGCTCTATCATGGACAGCAAGTATGGTATGATGCCCGTATATCTACCTAATCTACTCGATGGAAGCAAGCGAGTGCTGGATAAGAGTGAGATGATGAACATCATCCATAAGGCGCTGCCTGATTTGCCTGATGAGGTGAAGCGTGTCATCATCTATTACGTGGATGTGGAAGAGATAAACGAGTTGCGCCAATTCATAGAAGCCGAAAACCAGCAGACGCTGATAGAATTTGAGTTGACAGACTTGAAGCAGGTGCTCGACGAGGTGGTGATGGAAGATGAGGCTGAATGGGATTTGCAGGAAGCCAAGGATCCGCTGGGCTTGTCGATGGGATGGAAACTTCAACTGAAATCATTCCATAGCGACCGGGTAGCAAAGAAAGTTCATGATTTCAACGAAAAAGGTGTTCTGCAGACAAACAAGAAACGAGCAAGTGGTAAAAGTGCCAACTTCTCGAAAATAAAACTCAGCGATGAAGGGCTGGAAACCATCGAATGGGCTTCTGTAGATTGCGTCAATGCTGAGAAAAATGCTCCTTGGCACAGTGATATGGAGGTGAAGATAGAGAAGATGGGAACCGTAACCATCAACGGAAAGAAAACCCAGGATTATTGGGATGCTAGCATTGTATCAGACGATAAGCCTTTGCGCTTGAAAATTCGTAATATTTGTGGGGATGAAACCATTTTCGTTCTATAAGCGAAAGCGGTGGAAGTATAGAAAAAACAGCTGTTAACTGTTAACCTGTTAACTGCGAATAAATAAAAAGGGAGATTCCAGCGATGATGGTTGGAGTCTCCCTTTCCCTTTATCTTATGCTTTCGGCGCATTTGAATCCGCCGCAAGCAAGTCTAGATTTCTATTGCCTTGATTCTCTCCCTACATTCTTTCAGAATCCCAGTCAGTTCCTCCACGGTAGTGGCTCTCAGCATGGCGATTCTCGTCTGGCGGAAGTCGGGAATGCCTTTGAAGATAGGGGAGGCGGCTAGGTGGCGACGGGTGTGGAGAATGCCTCTGTACTCGTCGATGCGCTCCACGTTGATGCGCAGCTGCTCCTCCAGGAGGTCAATCTTCTCATCCACGGTTAATGGGGCTGCACCCGTATTATCCAGATAATCACGGATTTCCTTGAAAAACCATGGCCTTCCGAAGGTGGCTCTGCCAATCATCACCGCATCTACGCCGTATCTTTCGAAGGCAAGTTTGGCTTCTTCCGGGGTCGTAATATCGCCGTTGCCGATGATAGGAATATGGATGCGGGGATTGTTCTTTACCTCTCCGATGAGGCTCCAGTCGGCTTCTCCGGTGTACATCTGGCTACGGGTTCTGCCGTGGATGGTGAGCGCCTGTATTCCGCAATCCTGCAGCTGCTCGGCAAGCTCGGTGATGATGAGGTTCTCGCAATCCCATCCCAATCGGGTTTTTACGGTTACGGGCACGTTGACCGCTTTTACTACTTCTCTTGTAATGTCGAGCATCAGGGGGATATTGCGGAGCATTCCGGCTCCGGCACCCTTTCCGGCAACCTTCTTCACCGGGCAACCGAAGTTAATATCAATCACATCCGGCTTCGCCTGTTCTACGATTTTGGCAGCTTCCACCATGTCCTCGGTGGTTCTGCCGTAAATCTGAATGCCCACAGGGCGCTCTTCATCGCTTATCGTAAGCTTGCTGACAGTACTCTTGATGCTTCGCACCAAGGCTTCCGCCGATACGAACTCAGTATAAACCATGGCGGCTCCGAATCGCTTGCAGAGCATGCGAAAACCAATATCCGTTACGTCTTCCATCGGAGCGAGGAAGAGGGGCTGAGGCCCAAATTCTATATTACCTATTTTCATGAGTCATGAGTTAAGTGAAGAGTGAAGAACGAAGAGTGAAGAATCCAATAGCTTTGTGGATATATTGTACTCTGTGTTCTTTATTGTTATCATTTTTGCGGCTGCAAAATTACATCAATTTTTTGAAATAAAAGAAGAAAGAGTGGAATAAGCGCAATTTCGCACTTGAATTCTTCACTTTTCACTCTTCACTCTTCACTTCAAAAGATGATACATTCCCCCTGCAAAGGTCTTGATGACTCCCTTCATCTCCAATGTGAAGAGGAGGGAAGTGAGGCGAGAAATGTCGATATTCGTCTTTACGGAGATGAGATTCACTTGCAGGTCGTTGGTCTTGGAGAGGACTTCTACGATGAGTTGCTCCTCGGGCGATAACTCGGGGAAGAGATTGCGCTCGATGCCTTGCTGCTTGGCTCGCATCAGGGTGGCATCATCCTGCCAGCACATATCCTTCACGAAATCCTCGGCACTGGTGATGAGCGTGGCACCATTATTCCTTATCAGGTTGTTGCAGCCTTCGCTGTAGTGGTCGCCTATCCTGCCCGGGAAGGTGAATACGTCCCTACCGTAGGATTGCGAAATATCGCAGGTGATGAGGCCGCCGCCGTGAGCTGCGCTCTCTATCAGGATGCAGGCATCCGACATTCCCGCCACGATGCGGTTGCGGCGCACGAAGTTTATCTTATCAGCGTTTGTACGGGTAAGGAATTCGGTGAGCAGTCCGCCCTGTTCTATCATTCTTGCCGCCGTTTCCCGGTGCTGACGGGGATAGAGGTCATCGAGACCGTGAGCCAGCACGCCTATGGTTTCGTAGCCGCAGGCGAGTGCCTGGCGATGAGCCACGATATCCACTCCGTAGGCAAGTCCGCTCATGATGAGCACGTTGGGTGAGAGCTGCTTCAGGTCGGTGATGAAGCGGCGGATGAGGTCTTCGCCGTAAGGTGTGCAGTGGCGGGTTCCTACGATGTTGATGACGCGCTGCTGGTTGAGGTTGGCGTTGCCTTTATAGAAGAGGATGAGAGGTGCGTCATCGCAGTCTTTGAGGCGTTGCGGATAGCGGTCGTCGTTCATCGGAATGGGTTCTATTCCGTAGCGTATGTCGTACTCCAGTTCTTCCTCGGCGCGTTTTCGGGCTTCTTCGCAGTTCTGGATAGCGCTCACGAGTTTATCCGAGGCATCGGGGAGGATGTCTCTGAGGTTGTTCTTATGCTCCAGGATGAGCGTAGCGGAGCCTACCTTTCTGTATAGCTCCAGCATTCCTGCCAGGCTGAAGTAATTGAGCCTTGTGAGGAGAATGGTGTTCAGTATTTCTTGTTGGTCAGCCATAATCTTTCTTTGTTATTTGTTAATGGGAGAGAAGAGGAGGCGATGAGGGGCGGCCCCTTTATCTCTTCAGGTATTCGTAACCTATCCTGCACCTCAGGCATTCCTTCCTGTCACAGTATTCCTTCTTCAGCTGTATGAGCGCCTGGCTATCCCCGGCGTTCTCCACCGGCAGTCCGCATTCCTTCCACATCCTTACTATGTGGTTATTCTCAGCCTTCAGTTCCTCCAGGAAGTCGAAGGCGCGGTCGCAGTATTTCTCCTCGCCCCGGTGCCTTCCATAGGCAAAGAGGATGGGAACCACGGTGTTGATGATGAGCAGATTGAGCGAGAAAGGGGAGAGATGCTTCTCGTTCCGGATGCTCGTGCTGCCGAAGGTATAATGGGTTGCCCAATACTCCGTAACGCTGGTTGAGAGCACCTGCTTCGCCTCCTTCACCGTGCTTGCCTCGAGCAGCTGGCTCAGCCCCGCGCGGCGGTTATAATAAAGATTGGCTAACTGCGAGATGCGGATGTGAGGGAAGTTCTGCGGGCGCAGGCGCAGGAAGCGCCACAGCTTGTAATCCATCGGCTGCAGCGAGAATTTATGCGAGAGATAGAGATATTCGTTCCTCAACCGGGAGAAATACCCGTCGTTCAGCGCGTCTTTCTGATATCTTTCGGGAATAGTGTTCAGTTCCAGCAGTCCGGCTTGCCCCAGAAAGATGGCTTCTATCTGAAAGAGGTCGTCGCGATGATGGTCTACGGCTCTCAGCGGCAGATGGTAAGCCCACTGCTCGAAGGCGTCGCCGTTGATTCCGAACCCGTAGTTGCGCGCCAGGGTCACGAAGTAAGCGTTTTCCCAATCGCCGTTACATTGCTTTACGCGCGTCTCTATTGCATCGGTTTTCTGCGATAAGCGCTCGGTTTGCAGAGCGCTCATCCAACTGTGCACGGTGAGGCGGGTGAGCGATGGGATAATCTGGTAGCAGGGAGGATACTGGTCGATGCTCAGCAGCTCCTGATAATGCTTCGATACGTTTTCGGGGATGTCGAGCTGCAACTGCACGAGGGGCTCGCCTTTCGAGTTCTTGGCTTCTACATCGATGGTTTCGCAAACGTGCAGGATAACGTTGTCGTAGCGTTCATCCTTATCATGTCCGTGCACATACCAGTCGCTTGCCTTGTCGTGAATCTCCACGTTTCCCACCCATAGGGTACCGTTGAGCTTGATTTTGGCATTGAAGAAATCGGGCCCTGCATTGCGGTTGTGTAGTCCGGGGTCAATAACTTCCACAGCCTGGTGCCAGGTAGTGGTGAGTGGAGAGAGTGGGAAGAGCTTGTGCTTCCACACATAATGAAGAAGTTGCTCCATGTTGTTTCGGCTTTATAGGGTTTATGGATTTATAGGATTGCCTCTTTCGGATCGCAAGTTCTGATGCTTGTCCTTTTGCAGGAATCGCAAGCTTGATGCTTGTCCTTTGATGGTGCAAGTTTTTTCGCTCGTGTGCGGAAGGGGTATTGAAAAATCAACTGTTAACTGTTAACCTGTTAACTCCAGCTGTTCCGAGAGGGATAGAATGCAGGGTGAACTCCATTGCTGCAAGACAATTGAATTCTTCACTCTTCGTTCTTCACTCTTCACTTAAAAAACTTCTCGAATGCCTTGTCGTAGTCCTCGCTGTTGCCCAACTTTCCGTTGATGAGGCAGACGAGTTCTACGGTTGCCTTGAGGCAGAGTTTCTCGTCCTTGGCACGGAAGATGTCCTGATGGAAAACATATCTTACGCCCTGCTTCTCCAGCCACAGACGCGAGAAGAATTCATCATCGCATTGCAGCGGAACCTTATATTGCAGGTTCATTCTCGCCACCACAGCATCCACGCCCTTGTTGTGCATTTCGGCAAAGCTGAGGCCGCATTCCTTCAGAAAGAGATGGCGGGTATGTTCCATGTAGTGCAGATAGTTGGCATTGTTCACGATGCCCTCAATATCGCACTCATAATCTCTTACTTCCATCTTCGTCTCAAATATATATCTGCTCATAATTTTCTCTTTTTTAGTTACTAAATGAGGCTAAAAGCCCTAAATCACTGCAAAAATAACCAAATTTTTCTATTTATTATTATAATAACAAGGATTTTTCAAGGTTTTTCGAAGAAAAATGTGTATTTTTGCATAAAAAAAGCTGCACTCGGCAATTTGAAAGCAAGCTTTCATTGCGCTCATTTGCATTTTTTTGCCGAATAGAACAAAAAGTAAGAACAAATAAAAAATAGATAAAGATGAAAATTGCTTTGATCGGCTACGGAAAGATGGGACACATGATCGAGGAGATCGCCCT
>OKSF01001047.1_pt1 | contig 24241 bp, 21 predicted proteins | sample 1606061 | NCBI WGS metagenome assembly OKSF01 (sample SAMEA3541567, study PRJEB24748) | human gut metagenome | biome: human gut; feature: human-associated habitat; material: faeces | place: China | collected 2012 | reverse complement strand
AAAAATGACGACAATGAAAATTCCATGCAAAATCGCAAGGAACAAAAACGTCGCGAGGCTGAATTGCGCCAACAAACTGCACCTCTTCGCAAACAAATCTCTCAATTGGAGGAAAAAATGAATAAGCATGCCTCCAAACTTGCGGAGATTGAAAACCAATTGGCAGATTCCGAACTATACAGCGCAGAAAATAAAGAAAAATTAGGTGCTAATGCCATGCTGGCAGTATCTTTGGCGGTTGCAAATTGCGCTGCAAACTATCTTGAAATTCCATTATACCGTTATTTAGGCGGTTGCAATGCTCATGTCTTACCAACCCCGATGATCAATATTGTAAATGGCGGAAGCCATGCTACTAACTCACTAGATTTTCAAGAATTCATGATTATGCCAATCAGTGCCAATTCTTTCTATCAAGCAATGGAAATGGCAACAAATGTTTTCCATACTTTAAAAGATATTTTGAAAAGAAGTAATCTAGCAACTTCTGTGGGTGATGAAGGTGGATTTGCGCCTAATCTCGAATCCAATGATGATGCCCTAGAATTAATCATTAAAGCTATTAAAGAATGTAATTATGAACCTGGCAAAGATATTTCAATTGCCCTCGATGTAGCTGCCAGTGAACTATACCAGAATGGTATTTACACAATTAATGGTAAACAATATACAAGTGATGAATTAATTAAATATTACGAACAACTTGTAAGCAAATACCCTATTATCTCTATTGAAGACGGTTTAGATCAAGAAGATTATACTGGTTGGAAAAAACTTACTAGTAGACTAGGAGCTAAAATTCAATTAGTTGGTGATGATTTATTTGTTACTAATACCAATCGGTTAAAAGCCGGAATCGCAGGAAACTATAGCAATAGTATCTTAATTAAATTAAATCAAATCGGTACTTTAAGTGAGACTATTGATTGTATTGAAATGGCTGTAAAAAACCAGATTGCTCCAATTATTTCACACCGTTCTGGTGAAAGTGAAGACACTTTTATTAGTGATTTGGCAGTCGGTTTAAATATTGGACAAATCAAAACCGGTTCAATGTCTAGAAGTGAACGTATTTGTAAATATAATCGTTTATTGAAAATCGAAGATGACTTAGCAGGTTTTTCTTGTTATCAAGGTAAAATAAAAAAGAACTAGAAACATCCTAGTTCTTTGTTTTTTTGATTAGTACAAATATAAAAATTATTAATATTAATTAAAAATTAAAGCCTTATTATTAATTATTTTGGAGGGCTATTTTATGAAGAGAAATAAATATGCAGGGGTATTGGTTTGTGCTGCTACCCTATCTGTCGTATCTGTGTTTGCCACTGCCGAACAACAAGTTAAGGCTAGTGTTGAAAGTCAAACCAAAACTGTTGCAAAAAGTACTCAAGCAGCAGAATCTGCTACAACCGGTTTAACTAACAAAGCAATTGAAGCACAATTAGCAGCAAAAGGAGTTAATCTTAAGCACTTAACTCCTAAGCAAAAGCAAGACGTATACGTTGATGTGATTGTTCAATTGTCAGCTGCACCAGCTGCTACTAATGGCTCAGTAAGTGCTAATTCAAGCAGCGCAGAAATTGAGCAAGCTTCCAAAGAAGTAATTGCCAATCAAGCTTCTATTAAGGAAAAAGTTAAAGCTATTACTAACCAAGCAATTGGTAAAAGTTACGGTTACGTAGTTAATGGATTTGCTACCAAGGCAAAAGTAAAAGATATTCAAAAATTAAGAAATATTCCTGGCGTTAAATCTGTAACTTTAGCCAAAGTTTATTACGCTAATGACTCTTCAGCCGATGATATGGCTAACGTTTCAACCGTTTGGAACAATTATAAATACAAAGGTGAAGGTACTGTTGTTTCTATCATTGATACTGGTATCGATCCGAACCATAAGGATTTGCGCTTAAGTGATGATTCCAAGGCAAAATTGACCAAAGATAAAGTTAATGCCTTTACTAAAGAAACTGGTTATGGTCGTTACTTTACTGATAAAGTACCATACGGTCACAATTATTCAGACAATAATGACAATATTACCGATGATAATCCTAGCGAACAACACGGAATGCACGTTGCTGGTATTGTTGCTGCCAACGGTACTGCTGCTAACTCTGTTAACTCCGTTGTTGGCGTTGCTCCAGAAGCTCAGTTATTAGCTATGAAAGCTTTTTCTAATTCAGATAGCTCAGCTTCTACTGATTCTACTAGTATCATTGGCGCAATCGACGACTCTGCTAAGCTTGGCGCTGATGTCTTAAACATGTCATTAGGTTCAGTTTCTGGTCAACAAAATGAAGATGACCCAGAAGTTGCTGCTGTTGAACGTGCTACTAAAAAAGGTACTGCAGCCGTAATTTCTGCTGGTAACTCCGGTACTTCAAATTCAGAAACTGAAGGTGTTAATAAAGCTTACTACGGTAACCCTGACATGGAAACTCTTGGTAGTCCCGGTACTGCAAGAAGTGCAACAACTGTTGCTTCTGCTGAAAATACTAAGGCTACTACTGATGGAGTGACTATTACATCTGCCGATGGTAAAACTACTATTGTAAATCCAGAAGCTACTCAACTTTCAGAAGGTACTGATCGTGCTTTCTTTAATGATAAAAAATTTTATGTCGTAAAAGACAAGAATGGCAAATTAGGCACAGGTGCTGCCAAACAATATACTTCTGCTGTGAAAGGTAAAATTGCAATCGTCAAACGTGGTGATCTTACTTTTACTGATAAGCAGAAATACGCCCAAGAAGCCGGTGCTGCTGGTTTAATAATTGTTAACAATAAACCTGGCGATATGACTGGTATGCTACTTACTGCTGGCTTCCCTACTGTCGGTTTATCAGCCTCAGCAGGAGAAGAATTAGTAAAATACGTTGAAGCCCATCCTGATGAAGCATTGAAAGTAAGCATTGTTGTCCAGGCTTTGAATAACTCTGCTCGTCAAACAGACTTAATGTCTGATTTCACTTCATATGGTCCTGCTTCTAACTTAGCATTTAAGCCTGATATCTCGGCACCTGGTGGACATATCTGGTCCACTCAAAACAACAATGGTTACACTAACATGTCTGGTACTTCAATGGCTTCTCCATTTATTGCTGGTACCCAAGCACTTGTTAGTCAAACAATGAATGACAAGAATGGTGCTTTCTACACAACTTATCAAAAAATGAGTCCAGAAGAAAGAACTGCATTTATCAAAACTTTAGAAATGAATACTGCAAGTATTCAACCTGATATCAGCCATGATAATGTTATCGTTTCTCCACGTAGACAAGGTGCTGGTTTTATCAACGCCCAAGCTACTATCCAAGCTCTAGCTAAAAATCCTTCAACTGTAGTCAGCAGTAATGGCTATCCTGGTGTAGAACTCAAGAGTTTTAAAAATAGAAATCTTAAATTCCAAGTTAAATTTACTAATCGTACTAATAAACCTTTAACTTACAAATTAGCAAATAATGGTAAAGATTCTGATGTTTACACCTCTGCTACTGATGGCTCCGCAGTTTTATATGATAAGAAGATTGACGGAGCTTCAATTAAAGCTAGTGGTGACGTTGTAGTTCCTGCAAATTCTACTAAGGAACTCACTTTAACTCTGACTTTACCTGCTAACTTTAATGAAAATCAATATGTTGAAGGTTTCCTAACATTTAATGGATCAGACTCCTCACAATTACGTCTCCCATATATGGGCTTCTTTGGTGATTGGGCAAGTTCAGATCTTCCAATCTTTGCTAGTCTTAATGATCCAGATGTATTCCAACCTGACAATAATATGTTTGGTACTTTAGTAACTGTAGGTAACAGTGCTGATAATACTAACCCAGGCTTAAGTAGAGATGCCTCTGGCAACTTACGTTTTGATCCTTCAAAATTTGCAATCTCTAATGCTAAAAATGCACAATACAAATGGTTTAAGCCTACTTACTACTTGTATAGAAATGCTAACAACGTTAAGATCCAAATTTTGGATAAGAATGGTAAAGTAATCAATACTTTAGCCTCTTTGAGTAATGCAACCAAGACTTACTATGAGTCACAAGAGCAAAGCTATACTTACTTTAACGACGCTCCTTCTTGGGATGGTACATACTTCGATCAGCAAGCTAACAAGACTGTTAATGCTCCTGACGGAAACTATACTTATAGAATTTCTGCAACCGTTAACGGAACAAATACTGAACAACATTATGATATCCCAGTTAAAGTTGACAGTGTTGCACCTGTGGTAAAGAACCTTAAATTAGAATCAAGCAAGATCAAAGATGCTAAAGGACAAGAACAAACTCGTTATTACTTGTCTGCAGAAGCAAAAGATGAACTTAGTGGTTTAAGTGGTGAAGTAAACGTTTCTGTCAATGGTGTCTTAGGTCAACTAGAATATGATCCTACTGTTAAAGCGGATAAAGATGGGTTCAAGAAAGTTGAAATCGACTTATCTCCAGCTCAGGTAAAGGCACTTCAAGCAGGCACAAATAGCTTTTCTGTTGCATTATTCGATAATGCCGCAAATGCAGGTACTACTTCAGGTGAAGGCAATAAGCCAGGTGAAACCAGCTTCGGCTTAGTTCTTAGAAATGGTGGATTGCCAGACAAGATCTCATCACAAACTAAGAACTACAATGCAAAAAGTGGTACTTATGTATTCTCTGGTACTTACCCAAGTAAAATCTATGGAACTTACACTGATAAAGATGGTCATACTCATGACTTAAGCGTAGAAAGTGATGACAACAAGTTATTTACCGCAGAACTTTCACTTTCTCAAGACGATTACAAGACTACTATTGCTCTTTATGCTGATTCTGATCATAAGACTTTGCTTAAGAAACAAGACATTACTGTAAGCTTAGTCCCAGCTAAAGTTGAAAGCCTATCAGTTGATAAGAATGATACTTATGATGTAACCAAAGATAAATCAGCCACATTAGCCCAAACTTCTGAAAGCACTGCAAAACTTTCGGGTAAAGTAAGTGCTGACACTAAGACTTTAGTGATTAAACAAAAAGGTCAGAAAGATGTTCCAGTTGAACTTAACGCTGATCACACATTTAGTACTGAATTACCAGTAAGTTTTGGTGAAAATAGTTTTACTCTTGTTGCAACTGACGCTGACGGCAACTCATCTAGCGTAGTACAAACAATTAAATCTAGTGATCGTGGTAAAACTACTGTTTCAAGTAGTGATGTTACCTTCAATAACGGTATCAAGTGGGGTACTCGTAACGTTAATGCCAAGACTAAAAACTACAATCCTAAGACTGGTAAGTTAATCCTTACTGGTAAAGTAAAAAGACCAACTACCACTTTGCAAATTGGTGGTAAAAACGTAAAGATTAATTCAGATCAAACATTTAGAGTAGTACTAAACATTGGCACTCATGGCGCTAAGATCTTTTCAGCATTGATTGGTGATTCAACTGTTAGAGAAACTACTCAAGAGAGATTAAGCTTCTATGTAGACGCTGAAGCTCCTACTCTAAACTTAGACAGTGAAAACACTGTATACACTAATAAGGGTAAGTTTACGATTTCGGGTACTGTAAGTGATGACTATAAATTCTATGATTTGTCAATCAATGGTAATGACGTTGAAACTAGTTGGAGTGATGTTGATTACAATAGTAAAGAAGGTATCAAAAAGAACTTTAAGCACGAAGTTGATTTGAAGAAAGGTAAGAATACTTTCAACGTTAAAGTAACTGATTCCCAAGGGAATTCGAGTTCACAAGCATTAGTTGTCTACTATGAACCTGCTAAGACTTTAGCTGAGCCTAGCGTAGAACAAGTTGTTGCAAAAGATGGTAAATCCGCAACCCTTAAAGCAACTACTGATGAAGCTGAAGCTAAGGTAGTTTACAGCATTGATAATGGAAAAACATTCAATGATGTACCAGTCGATGGCTTTAAACTTACTAAAAACGGGACCGTACAATTCAAGACAGTTGATAAATATGGCAATGAATCCAAAATTAAGTCTGTAGAAGTTAAGGATCTTAATCAAGAAACTAAGCCTAGTGAAGATGAAGATTTAGCCAAGGCCAAGGAAGATCTTCAAGCTAAAGTTAATGCTGGCGAAAAGAAGGACTTAAGCAAATTTACTGATGAATCTAAGAAAAACTTTAATGAAGCTTTGAAGAAAGCTGAAGATGTCTTAGCTGACAAGAATGCTAAGTTGTCTGACCTTCAAGATGCTGCTAAGGCTTTAGATAAAGCTGAACAAGCATTAGCTGAAAAGCCTGCTGAACCATCCAAGGATGACAACAAGCCTAGCGAAGATAAAGAATTAGCTAAGGCTAAGGAAGATCTTCAAACTAAGGTTGATGCTGGTAAAAAGAAGGATCTTGATAAATACACTGATGAATCTAAGAAAAACTTTAATGAAGCTTTGAAGAAAGCTAAAGATGTTTTAGCTGACAAGAATGCTAAGTTGTCTGACCTTCAAGATGCTGCTAAGGATCTAGACAAGGCTGAACAAGCATTAGCTGAAAAGTCTACCCAGCCTTCTACTCCATTGCTTCCAGGAAATAATAATACTGCATCAAGCAGCAACCAACTTTGGGGCAATCAAACTGTAACTCCTGCTCACGATGAAAAAGACACCAAGAAAAATGACAACAAGAGTACAACAGAAGATGGCAAGGACACTAAAGTAATGTTCAAGTCAACTCTTTATACTAAAGACCTTAAAAAGACAAAGAGTTCTGCCAAAGCTTACAGTTTTCTTAATCTAGTTACCGAAGAAGGGAAACTTAAGGTTTACACATTTAGCGGTCAACACTTCTATAAGATTGTCGGCCAGGATGCATATATTCGTGTAAGAAATGTCACCGGTACTAAAGTGACATTGAAGAGAAATTCATTTGTTTACCAATCTAATGGTAAGAAAGCATCACATAAACTTCTCAAGAAAGGCACTACTATCACTGTTTACGGTGATCAATACAAGGCACTCAAACATTACAAGAAGTATGCTTACAGAGTCGGCGAAAGCAAATATATAAAGAGTGTCAACATTAACAAAGTCAATCTTGTAAAATAAAAATCTAAAAAATTATTTAGCTAGTTTTAGACATTTGCTCTAAATAAAAATCCTGCTAATTCAGTACATAATGTGTACTGGGATTTAGTAGGATTTTTTGATTTTGGGATTTTTATAAGTAAAGTTAAAAATTACACAGAAAGAACATCACATCTATCCATCAATAATATTTAAACTTGAACTAATTCCTAAACCAGTAGCTCTATTATTTAACATTAATTCAGCTTCAGTCCTAGTATGGAATACCGCCAGCTGCTTTTATACCAATTTGACCATCAGCGGCTTCAAACATTACCCTTACATCTCCAACTTTAGCAATCGTTGAACATGCGCCAAAAGGGAAAACAATTACTGTTACAGCTTTAATATTAGTACCTTTCAAAAGTTGACTAACGTGTCTTACTCAGCAGAGTTGACGCATACCGAATGAAACCTATATTGCTTTGCTTCTGCCACAACTCTATCAATTTCCTTTTCCGTAGCACTCGGAACTAACAAAGTATGATCAATATAATTATTTAAACCATTCATCTCCTTAGTTTGTTCTCATTACTGTAGAACTAACTAAATCATCAAGTTTTTTATTTGACTTAAAATGTCCTTGGTATTAAAAATATATGATCTTGCCACAAATATATTGCATCCCGTTGAAGCAGCAAGAATAATATTCTGATCATTAACTCCCCCGTCAACCTCAATTGAGATAGATGAAAGGTTACTTTTTATTAACTGGTCAACTTGTTTAATTCTTTTAGGAGTATCTGGCAAAAAGCTTTGTCCACCAAAGCCAGGATTAACAGACATAATCAGTATTTGATCTAAATAGTTAAGATGCATCACTAGACTTGATACTGGTGTTTTCGGATTAGGTACTAATCCTGCTTTCACGTTATGATTATGTAAATACTTAAGCCAATAATTCACTTGAGAAGTAGCTTCATAATGAAATTCAATAATATGCTGCAATAAATGCTGGGATAAAACGAGATAAATTATCACTCATCAGATGTACTTTAATGATAGAAAGTGGAAATTTTTCTTTAAAATCTTTTACGAATTTTGGACTGAAAGATAAATTTGGTACAAAATGTCCGTCCATGATATCAATATGAAATCTCTTTGTTCCTGCCAGAATTACAGCTTGAATACTCTGTGTTAACTCAAAACTATTAACATCTAATATTGATGGTGCTATTATCATTAGTTTCTCCTAAAAAAGAGTCCAACCTCTTAAAAATTTGAGATCAAACTCTTCTTAATACAGATTACAAATTTAAAGTTGTAAATTATAAAATTCACTAATTTTTGTTCTATCGATTAGATACCGTAAAATAGTTTGTGTAAGGATGAATATTTCCTTAATTTTATTTCCCTGAATATTAGAAAAAGGAATCCTTTTCCCGTATGATTGATTTGAACGAAAAACATACTAGAAAAGAGATTCCTTCATGAATGATTTTACCAAAGATATGGCTAATGCTCTATTCAATCAGGATAAAATTAATGATTTATTTAGACAAAAGCTCCAACGGGCTGTCAATGACCTGCTTGAATCCGAATTGACTGCCTTTTTAGGCTACAATCCTTATGAGCGCGATGGCTGGAATACCGGAAATTCTAGAAATGGTGCTTGTTACCGCAAGGTTGATACGCAATTCGGACAAATAGAAATCAAAGTTCCTAGAGACAGAAACGGTGAGTTTCATCAACACACTATGCCAGATTATAAAAGGCATACTGATGTTTTAGAGCAAACTGTTATCAAGCTCTATTCCAAGGGCGTCACAACCCGAGGAATCGCTGATTTGATTGAGAAAATGTATGGCAGCTATTATTCTCCAGCTATGGTTTCCAATATTTCTAAAGAAATGATTCCTAAAGTTGAGGCATATCATCAGCGACATCTGTCAGATAAGTTCTTCTGCGTTTATCTCGATGCCACCTATATTCCTCTTAAGCGGGTCACTTATGAGCGCGAAGCAGTTTATATCGCCATCGGTATCAAACCTAATGGTCATAAAGAAGTGATCGACTACTGTATTGCGCCTACTGAAAATATTGAGATTTGGAGCGAAATGCTCAAAGGCTTCAAGAGTCGCGGCCTTGAACAGGTAGAGCTCTTCTTGTCTGACGAGTAGTTGGCATGAAAGAGGCTATCTGCCAGTCCTATCCTAAAGCGCATTTTCAACGCTGCTTGGTACACGTCATGCGTAATATCAGTGCCAAAATGCGGGTTGACGATCGACAAAAAGCACTGGATGAATTCAAGCAGATTCATACTCAGTCAAACAAAGAAATGGCTGTACAGGTGCTGCATGAATTCTATCAAAACTGGGAAAAAGCCTACAAAAACGTAGTTAGAGATCTTAGACAGGTTGAGCCTGATCTGTTAACCTTTTACAACTATCCGCCAGCTATTAGAGCTTCAATTTACTCAACTAACATGATTGAATCCTTTAACAACAGGCTTAAGCGGAAAACCAAGCCTAAAACAGAATTTCCAACTGAGCAGTCGCTTGACACCTTTATTGGAGTTCAGGCAATGGATTACAATGACCGTTACTTTAACAGGATTCATAAAGGATTTGGGCAAGTTCGAGACACCCTAGAATCCTATTTTGATTAAAAGATAAATAAAAAAGTCAATCAACGAGAGAGATTATTTACACAAACTTCTTGACAGTCTCTTTATTCTATAAAAAAACATACTATAACATTAAACCATATTATTTTAATACATATCAACCTTATTGTGAGAAACTGCAACATAAGTTGTGTAAGGATAGCTTTTCCCTAAATTATTGTTTTAAAAGTTATTTTTGCGAAATTCTTTTATTACAAATTAATCATTAAATATCTTAGAAATATGTTCAATTAAATTATGATTACCTAATGCTGACAAGTAAATTTTGTTATTGTCACCAAAATAAAACAATAGCCAATCATCATTATAAGCTCGATCAACATGAACATGATACAAAGGAGGATGCGTTCCGTGGATGACACCTAATTTATGTTTAGTATATAATTGGTCAAAATCTTCTTTTTCGATTAGACTTACTACTTTATTGACTTTTGATAAGTCATAATGTTTCTTTTTATACTTCTTGGCTGTTCTTAAAAAATATTTCTTCGGTATTACTTCCATCAATTCAAATCCTTTAACCAATTTTTAGCGAAATCTTCTGCCGAAGAATAAACTCTGCCATTACTTTCTTCATCGTGCATCTCTTTAATGACTTGTAATGCACCATCATCAGCTTGGGGAGTAAATGGCAACTTTTGTTGTTGAATTACAGCAGTATAGAAAAGTCTGGTAGCTGTTGCCATATCCATTCCCATTGATTTGAAGGTAGCTTGTGCCTCCTCTTTCATGCTCTTAGGGAGCTTCATATTAAAATTTGCTGTTTCGCTCATATTTATCACCTCTTACCTACATATTATATATTATATATATAAGTAATGCATATAAATAATATATGTAAATGATATATATTATGATTATTGAGACTGTAAAATAGTTTGCGGTGACGCTTAGCCACAAATTAAAAGGAGCCAAATCCAATTTAGGACTTGACTCCAAAACAAAAAGACCAGTAGCCTGATGTTAAGCAAAAATATCACCCTTTTTCCTAATTATTTTTATATCATATCTGCTACGCGTATATAATCATTAAACAAATGATAAGAGTGTAATTCAAAAAATCCACCTCAATTTACACAAATTAAGGTGGATCACATTTTTATGCTCTTTGTTCTTGCAATGCTTTCAATGCATCCGAAGCAACTCTAGAAACATTAATTTTATTTTCTTTGGCCCAGTTTGCCAAATACTCAGGCACACTAATATTCTTGCGAACTGTTTTTCCATACTTCTTATAAAAATTAGTCAAATTTACGGGAACATATACTAATTTTTCATCTTTTTCAAGATGCCATTTTGAAGGATCAGCCACCTTTTCAATTTTGCCCTTGACTTCAAACCAATCCGCAATATCAAATGATGCCTCTTCAATAGCTTCTTCTAGTGTATCACCTTCAACAATCATTCCCTGAACATTAGGTGAAGTTACAACAAAATAATGCCCATCGTCATTGTATTCTTTGGCAATTACAGGATATAAAACTTTATTTTTCATAATATAACGTGTCTCTTCAACTAAACCGTGTTTCTTTCAGGAACCTCAACATTTTAGCTGGTTTCCATGGCATATGTTTCTCTCCTCATTCTTTAACTGTGCATATTATAATACACATATCAAATTATTTGAGGAAAACCTAAACACCAAAAAAGCCCACCCAATACAGAATGGACTTGTTCAATGCAGCCCCTAAGCCTTGAGCTAATTTTCCTGGCATGCGAGTATTTTTCTTAACTCACAGGTTTAACTTCCCCAGCTGCAGCGTCTAAATCCATAGCTACAGGATAAACGTGTGCATTTGGATATTTCTCTTTACAAAAATCAATTACTTCATTAATTGGAGTAGGTTTAGGTAATTCATTATTTGGTACATCATACAATGCTAATCCTAGCGTCTGCTCTGCATTACAAAATGCCTCAGCTAAGCCATGGCCCTCACTTAATGCACCAAGAACGTCAGGAAATTCAACAGTGTAATAGCCTTTTTCGCCATTCTCCGTATCATCTAAAACAGCAGGATACACTATAGTTCTCATTATAATCACCTCAGCATAATTAATTATGGATAAAAATTTTTTAAAAGAAAGATGTAATATCAAGGCTTTATAACTAATTATGGATTAGTTTATGTTGTTTATCCATAATTTTATCTATTTTTTGCTCTTTACTAAAATCCAAAATCCGCTTTCTTTCATAGACAAAGAAAAGCTAGGAATCATGCAGAAAAAGCGTGATTTCTAGCTTTCAACCTTTTGTTACTCTACCTTTTATTTCGGCATCCTACTTTCATAATGTGACCAAGCTGACCAGTTTTTATAAAAGAAGTAAATCCTTCGATGAGCTGATACTCGCCACTTATTCATTTTTATAAATCCACAAAATCATCTTCATTTGAATTTCTCATTCTATCCATTACCGTATCTAAAGTACCAGTTTTTTCTAAATACTCTAATTCTTTTAATTGATTATATTTTTCTTTATCAATTACTACAACGCCATCATTAAAACCTTTTTCTGAGTTAATTGTAATCTCTACTGGTTTTTTCTTTTGAACAATCCCTTTAATTATTTTAAAAATATCTTTTCTAAAATTAGTAGGTGTTATAACTTCCATAGCCAAGTGCCTTCGTCTTTTTATATGTACATTATAACGTATCTAATAAGCGACTGCTATAACTAGAATTTTCTCGTAAGTGTCAAATTCCTTTTCTCATATCAGTTTTGCTACAAATAATGAATACCTATTAATCATATGCCAGGATTTCTTTTAATAAGTCATAATCCAAGCTGCTGTACTTGTAAGTTTTACGTCCTGATCTTGGCATCTATCTTAGCTTAAAGTCACTATAGGATGCTTGAAAAACTACTCACCAAAAAAAGCCCACCCAAAACAAGATGGACTCTCGTTAGCAAAACCTTAAGCCTTCTTCAGCAAACTATGGTCGATTGGTTCACCTTTTAAATGGGCGCCACGAATGTTCTTGGCAATCATTGACTTGCGCTTGCTCTTCTTATCGTAAACCCAGTCGCCTTGGGCTGTAGCGATATTCTCAACTTTGGTAGTATCGCCATCAATTCTTACCAAGAATGCTGGTGCCATTGTTGAGCGCTTGTTAGGACCTGAAGCAAAACCACGGTTGGTCATGTATGAAGTTACTAATACTTCTTTCTTGTTTCCTTTAATTGGAACAGCATAGTATGAATAAGTTGAAGTTCTCCAGTTAAATGGAACACTAGCTACCAAGACAGCTGCGTCTCCATTAAGTGGTTTATAACCATAAGTTAAGTGGTCTGAAACCCAGCCGAGCATGGCAACGTTATCACCAACTTTGGCATCTGCTTGTTGCCACAAATCATCACCAGTACCACGGTTCAAACGAGTCGTAGTGAATAGGTAATACTTACCGTTCATTGGAATAATGTTTGGATGCTCAATTTCATCAGAAACCATCAAACTATTAACTAAAGGTGGTAAAACTTCAGCAACTTTAGGATTATTCTCATTCTTGGTAAGGCGAATGATACCAATAGTAGCGTTAGCCCATGTTGCACGACTCCTCATGTCGTCATTAGCAGTCACCTTTAAGAAGTTTTGTAAAGCTTCTTTAGGCGTACCACCATAATTCTTCCAGTTATAGACTTGATTTTCTCCTTGATAATTATTGCTACCTGTTGAAGCTTCAAAAATTAAGTAGCGTTGACCACCAACAGAAATCACATGCGCATCACGCATAGCAACGTTGTCTGCACCTTTGTTGGTAGACTTCCATTGCTTGTATGTCTGATAGTGATAACCATCACCTTCGAATAAAACATGGCGGTGACTTCTCTTAGCTATCGAAATTGTGTTTTTCTTCTTGTTAACCTTCAGCTTCAAGTTAACTGTTGCAATCTTTTGGTGATTAGTATTTTCACGGGTGTCTACATCAGCGTAGAACAATTGAATACTGCCATCTTTGTTTACCGTAGCTGAGCCTGACCATTCTTGATCAGTTGGCTTAGCATTAAAACCAAAGATTGGACCAGCACATTTCCAATGGTTAAGATTATTGTCATTGTACTTGTTATAGAGCAAATAAATGTGGGCATCATTTTGCTGAGGAATCCCCATCATGGCAATCATCAATTGATAACCTTTATAATTAACAACTCTACCAGTCTTAGCATCTTGTACTGGCCATGAATCCCAAATTTCTAGTTCTGCTACTTGACCAGTTTGTGCATCACGCGTAACGGTTGCCGGCATATTTTTAATCTTTTTAGCATTAAAATATGGTACGCGATATTGGGCATCTTGATCAATCATCTTTTTAGCAACACCAGCATATTGATCATAGCTCCAGTGAGTACTAGTATCCTTATCAAGCTCATTAAAGTTCAACTTTCTTACTTCCTTAAGTTGGACTTCAGTTAAATCCTTAGGATTAACATCTGCAGTTCGCAATACCTGAATAGTTTGAGGATCTAACTTGTAAACTACTGCGTCGTTATTTTGGCTATAGCTAGTATTACTAAAACCATTAGAAACATTATCACTAATAGATTGAGTAGTATCACCAGCTACTTGGTTTTGAGCGTTCTGATCAGTATTAGTAGTATCTGCAACACCAGCACTGTTTCGATTATTTGTATTGTCAGTGATGTTTGCCCCAGTATTATTTCGCATTGTTTGATTTTGAGCATGATCAGCAGCTACATCATTATTTGGGTTAGTTTGTGCTTGATTTTGATCTGATTTATCTTGTTGATCATTTGTGGTCGTAGTTTGGGTATTTCTTTGTTCAGTTGTAGGTTGTTCTACTGTATCAGCTTTAACTGTTAGACTGTTATTTATGTTAAACAAGCCAAGTAAAACAGCTGCCGATGCAAAGGTAACTAATGTGCTTCTCTTGTTCATCTCTGTTCAATTTCCCTTCTGTTATCTCATAGCCAGTTTATTATAATATCTTGTTCGGATTTTTGGAACCTTCTTAATCAAATTGAAATATTAGCCAAATAATTTCTCTCCATGAAAAAAGCCTTCGCTGATGGATAAAACCGTCATCACGAAGGTACGATCATTAGTTATTATACAAGATTATTAAAAAGTGTAGTATTTTAGGACATACTTGAGAACTATTTGTGATCCGTGTTCTAGCACATCTCCTGTTTATCGCCATATTAAATTAGAAACTATAATAGTCTTTTGTATCAATTTTTTCCAAGAATATGAAAAGATCAAAAACCTATGTTCAACAAACAGCTGATGCCATTAGCCACTTTTCCTTTAAACGCTGTCTCTATAATATTTTCAAGAATTTTTATATATCTTGAATCAATTTCTTGTGCTATCCAATCCCATCTCACTAAATATTCTTCAAAATCATCCTCAAAGTATTTCTCAGAATTGACGGAATATCCACTAAGTAAGTTATTTTTCCACTTAGACTTAACGTTAGGCTTCTCAATTAACCACCATGTAATCACTATATAGATAACGGTTTCTACATCACACCATAATAAAGATGCTTCTTCCTCTTTCGAGCATATGAATAACGCTAAAAAAACGAGATCCCATGTTGAAAGTGTCTTTTTCCAAAATCTTCCAGAGACAGGTAGCCAATCTTCGCCATATTCTACTTCATTTATCTCATTATTAATATATGAACAAAATAAAGTCTCTAAATTATTTGCAGTTGCATCTCCTATAATTCTTTCAATTAAATTTTGTTTCATTTGATCCAAAGATTGCTTTTTCTTAATATCTTCAATTTTAAAAATATCGTTAAAAAAGTCCTTATATTGTGATTTCAATCCACACTGCAAGTCAAATCCATTTCCTATTACAATTAATCGGTTTATTTCATTTAAATTTATTTGCACTTCTATTCTTTCCTCCTACAAATAGAGCATATCCTAATAATTATACTTTTCCTTATTGTCAATCTCTTTTTATCATAAAGCTGTAATGAATTTTTACATAAAAAAGCCTTCGCGATAGAACGTATCCATTAAGTGAAGGGATTGATCTCTCTATGTTTAGAATAAAGTAATATATCATAATGCTCTATGTCTTCACACATAATAAAAAAGAGAGCTAAACGAATCCAGCTCTCTTAAGTATGCTCCACATACCAACATTCATCATTTACTGTACATTATCCACTATTAGCTTTCAAGTGTTAGTTTTTATATGTAACAAGTGATGTGATTAAGCAAAAATACTAACTTATTTGTGATTGACGAGTAAGGTCTTAATAAGACATCTTAACGATTCGGAACTATCAAGGTCATCACTAAAGACCCAGCTAATATGACTTTTAGTTACAATAAGGTATAGAGGCTGATTATCAGAGACAATGACACCTTTATCAGTATAAGTAGTGTAATAACCTAGATGGAATTTTTCAACATCATATGCACTAACAGCATACAGATAATAATTTTTCACCCAATCAAACTTGGTAGGAAGTGATTTAAATTGTTGCTTTACTAAAGATTTTTCCTCTTCCGGAATTACATTTAAATTGATAATTCGTTTACTGTCATTCAATATGGTCTGATAGAGTTCGTTTAGTCCTTTTAACTGTTCCCCGTTATCTGCATAAACAATAGTTGCAGTATTGTGAGCTAATGCCGAATTTTGAGTTACGGGACTATTATGAAGGTGATATTTCAAGTTCCAACTATTACTAATAAAAATGTGGTAAACCCTATCTTGAAATTTAGTTAATTCATAGCAAAGTTGTTTAATTAACAGAGATAGTGTACCTTCAGAAGTCGCTTTCTCAACACTTTTAGTTTGATAATCTCCCAAACTAAATATATTAATTTTTATCTTGATTTTCTTTTCCACATCCATTTTGGCAGATGGACTGTTTACATCGTCTTTACTTTGATGGTGCATGTTCGTTCCTTTCCATATTAATTTTATTTCGATTTGTGTCATTTAATCATAATAGTTCTATTATATCCTAATATAGCAAATTCGTTCACTTCACTACTATAGGTTCATTCTTTCACCAACCATCAAAATATACAAAAACAATACTGGCCTCTCAATAAAAATGAGAAGCCAGTATTTTGATGAGGGGAAATTATTTAGTTGTACAGTTTACTTACTATCTTTTTTATCTAGTAAAGGTTTAATTGGTTGTTTTTCATTTTGAGGAACAATTTGAACGTAGACATCAACGCCTTTATCAAGTAATCTTCTGAAACATTTGTCTTCTTCTGGACTAGTAGAAATATATTGATATAAGGTGTCGCGTCCTTCCTTAGCACCCATACCACCTAAGTCAAGTTCCTTAATATCAATGCCATGATCGATCATATATTCAACAGTCTCAGGGACTTTAACTAAAATCATGGTAGGTGCATCTAAAGGTTGAGAAAAGAATTTTACACCATCTTCTTTATCAAAAACGCCAATACCAATATCTTCTGGTATCGCTTGTTCAAAAACATTTATCATAAATTCATTTTTAGATGTAGCATCATCTACAATTACTACATTTTGCGCTCCAGTTTCTTTAAGCCATTTAGTCATGACTTGTCCATGGATAAGCCTGTCGTCTATTCTAGTTAAGACTAAGTTTTGCATGATGTTTGCCTCCCAAAGTAGTATTTTCAATACCCCAATTTGTTTTATCTAGGGCGATTTTAATTAAATCTTCAATCTTACTTTGATCATTTCGGGTAGTAATAATGCTTAATAGCATTGGTACATTAACACCCGTAATAACTGATAAATTATGATTTTGTTTTAAGTACATAGCTGTATTAAAAGGAGTTCCGCCTTTTAAATCAACCAATACCAAAGTTGGGTTAGTTTCATCATCTTTCAAAATTTTATCAAACTGTGTTCTATATTCATCCGGATCTTGGCCAGGCCTAAATGACATTGTCTCTAAATCATCGGTTTTGCCCGCAATCATTTCAACGGTTTGTTTTATTCCTAAACAAAAGTCTCCATGACTTGCTAATATAATTTGTATCAAAGTAATATCTCCTTTAAATTGTGGCTAAAATACCTAAGTAAGAACAGAGAATACCAACAACGAATATTCCTACAACGATAATACTTGCATTAACTTTCTTTCTCAAAAGCCACCATACTAATAAGGTAATCAGCAATGGAATTAAACTTGGAGCAAGTTGGTTAAATAATGATTGAAGCCTAATAACACTTTGACCTATATGCCATACTAAAGGAGTCTTAATAGTTACTCTAGTTGCTGCCATCGTACCAACTACCATCAAACCAACAATAGAAAAGGCATTAGTAACTTTGTCTAATAATCCACTCTTTAAAATAGATACAACTGAAGATTTACCTTTCTTATACCCATACATAAACATCCAGTAACCAATACTGTAAATAATTAGTTCAAATATAAGAGTGAACATAATAGGGCCAAAATAGTTATGCTCTAAAGCCATAGTGGCACCAATACTTGCTAAAATAGGGAAGATAATACCTTGTTGAACAGTATCACCAATACCAGCCGCTGGTCCCATCAATCCAGTACGAACACCATTAATGTCTTCAGCACTAATTTTAGCACCATTTGCTCTTGCTTCTTCCATTGAAAGAGCAATACCGTGAATAACTGGTCCTACCATATGTGGTTCAGTGTTAAAGAAAACCATATATTTCTTCAATTCGTCTGCTTGTTTTTCTTTAGGATATAACTTCTTGATTGGATGAATCATCATATTAGTCAAACCTAGCGCTTGCAAACGTTCATAGTTATAAGCAGATTCATCTGATTGTTCCCAAAGCCAAGTTTTAACTAAATCACCTTTAGTTAATTTAACTCTATAAACAACAGTTGTTGGTTCATCATTCTTTTCATTACTTGGCGTAGCAGAAACCTGATCTTCTTCACCATTTCTATTTTGTAGCGTTAATCTGCGAACTTTCTTTTTAGCGAGCACATTTGTCTTAGTTGTACTATTTGCTTTTGCATTAATGTAAAGTAAGTATGCTAACAGTCCTGCAAAGATGGCGATAGCCATAATTTGCAACTTTAAATATGCAGTAAGGAAAAAGCCAACGAAGAAATATGGGACCAAATTCTTCTTACCTAAGTAATTTAACAACATGGCAATACCTAAAGCGGGCATCATAGCACCAACAACTTCAAGTGCAACTGTTAAACTCTTAGGAATCATTCTAAGCATTCCTTGTGCCCAACCGCGACCAAAGAATACTAAACAAAATGCTGGGATACCATATACAATGGTAGCAACGATTAAAGAAGGTACATAATTCAAAAATCTAACAGCTTTAATATTACCTTTTGCTAATTCTGTATCTGCCTTATGTACCCAAAAAGAGTTAACACTTTGGTAAATTTCAACCATTAACAAACCAATTAATGAGAATGGAACTGCAAAAGTAACAGCCAACTTTGGATTTGCTCCAGAAAGAATGGTCAAAGCAGTACCGAAAATACCAGCAACCATAGTATTACTTGGCATTACACCACCGGTGTTGATCCAGCCTAAGTAAACTAATTGAATTGTGGCACCTGAAAGCATCCCTAACATAGGATTTCCCATAAATATCCCAACTAACAAACCAGTTGTCAACGGATAAGTCATACACCGAGTAATCGGCGCGAAGAACCACCATTGAGATATGATGGCTAAAATAGCCACTAATATTGCAGACAGTAACATTTTAGAGCCTCCACTTTCTTTTCCTTAGAAAAAACAAACTCCTTCTACAAAATTGAAAAGCCTAATGCTTTGACATCCTTATTAAATCCTTGAACAGTTTGAAGAGATCTTTCTTCTGGAGTAGTTCCAATTAATGGAAACTTAGCAATTACTGGGGCAGTTACCGTGATAATATCGCAATCACATTCATCAGCTTGAAATACATTAATAACTTCTCTACAACTTGCCCATAATAACCATGCATTTCCACTTTCATGACAAAGCTTGGCAGCTTCTTTCATTAATGGAATTGGATCAATACCAATATCAGCAAGACGACCGGCAAAGATTGAAACAATATTAGTAGAACCTGGTTTTAGAACTGCTAATACATCTTTGACTTGCTCTAAAGTAAAGACAGCAGTCACGTTTACTTTTATTCCTTCATTAGAAAGTTTTTTAATTAATGGAACTGAAGATTCACCCTTTGTATTAGTAATAGGGATTTTAACAAAAACGTTTTCTCCGAGTGATGAAATCTTTTTTGCTTCTTTTTCCATTGTTTCGAAATCATCACTAAACACTTCAAATGAAATTGGAAGACCTTTTACCTTTTCTAGCGCTTCTTTAGCAAAACTCATATAGTCTTTAACGCCGGCCTTCTTCATTAAAGAAGGATTGGTAGTAAAGCCCTTTACGATCCCACTTTCTTTTGCTTTAACCATATCATCTATAACAGCACCATCAGCATATACTTGTACATTTAAATCACTAAGCTTCATGATATTTATCCTCCGTGTAATATCTTCTTGCTCCTTTTTGAGAAAACGTTTGCTCAAATACCAAAAATTATAAGCCCACCATTTGGGCTTTTTTTATTTTTTGTGCAACCGTTTTCATTGATTACAATTTTATTGTATAATCAAGTTGTGCAAATGTAAAGGATGTTTTGAAGAAATATAAATATTTCGAAAAGGAAAAACTAATAATGTCAGTAAATTCAATTAAGGATATTGCTAGATTAAGTGGATATTCAATCTCTACAGTATCACGCGTTTTAAACAATACAGGCAGAATATCCCTTAAAACTAGAGAAAAAATTTTAAAGATCGCTAAAGAAAATAACTATTCACAAAATATTATTGCAAAAGGGATGCGTAAAGGGAGTTTAGCAATAATTGGTATCTTAGTGCCAGATATAACTAACCCATATTATGCATCGATAGTAAAAAAGTGTGAGCAAAATTTCTTTAAAGAAGATTATCTCACAATAGTCTGCAATACAGAAAGAAATGCTAAATTAGAAGAGAAATATATATCACGACTGGGAAATCATATGGTAGATGGTCTTGTCATTGTCTCCACACAACGCAAAATAGATCAAAAACAGTCTGCTATTCCTACTGTCTTCATTGACCGTTCACCTAAATTAACACAAAATACCATTATAGCTTCTTCTGATAACTATTCCGGTGCAGTTTTGGCAACCAATCATTTAATAGATATAGATTGCTACCCTATTCTCATTACTAATAAAAATAATGATTTCTCAAGTAATAAAAGTCGTATAAAAGGATTTTTAGACACCGCTAAAAGTAGAGGCATTACTGATCCTATAATTATTAATACTGAAACAAACTCTGATGAAATTTACTTAAAGAAGGATCAATTAAAAGAAAAAATAGATAACTTACTTAAAAAACATAAAAAAATCGGCATATTTGCAATTAATGATAATGTTGCTAGCTATATGTACCAGTTAGCAATTGATAATAATATTTCTGTACCTTCAAAGCTAAGTATCGTAGGTTTCGATGATTCACCTATAGCTAAGAAATTACAACTTACTACAATCAGACAAGATACTTCTAAAATTGCACGAGTATCTTGCACCAATCTTTTAAAGCTATTACGCCACAAGGAAATCTTAGATCATAAATTTACAATTGGAGTTTCATTAATTAAAAGAGCTACGACTTAGTATCAATGTATCTATCAATCAAAAAACGATCTTCAAATACCCTCGGCTATTTGAAGATCGCAATTGCATCAGTCCACAAACTGATACGTACAATGTTTGCTCTTATCAAACACGATCAATGTATGATTACAACGTAGCCACACATAGCCCCAAAACTTTAGTTGAAATCAAATGATCAACTTCAGTATAACAACCTATGAAAAAACTACAAGTATTCATAGGTTTATTTGTGGTACTTTTTTGCACACTTATGATAGACAGAAAATTCTATTTAAAACATGGGATACGTACGTTGGTCGCTATGTCACAGAAACACACAAGATGTTAAAAAACGCAATAATTATCAACTAAATTGGAATCAGACGAACGATGAAAGTGATTGTGCTTTATTTAATTATCACAATGTAGAAAATAATTGTGTCAAGAGTTTAGCAGGCTTTCAACAACGACTAGAAATAGTTACTTTATAATTATAATGTATCGTTCAAAAATTCAACTAGCATTACATGTATTTAACTTTCTTTCTTCTTATTACTAAACTTAGAATCATCATCTTCATCATCCAAATGGAATGGAACTACAGTGTCTTTATTTTTCTCAATCGGTTTACCTTGTCTCTTAATTTCCAGATCAAATTCATTAGCTAATTTACCTCTTTTTATTTTTTCACATTCTTGTTTATTTTTTAAATTATGTAACTTATTATCGGAATGTCTTCTCGCTACATCTTGCGCCCACTCTACTAATCCCTCTTTTTTTAAATTATCTTTACCTACAATAGCATTTAGAAGCATCTTTATAATTGCTACGGCTCCACCACTTACTGCAGTTGGCCCAACAATAACTTTAGTTATACTTATTAAATCGGAAAAATTACTTGTCAAAAAAGTCAGGTAACCAGGCGAATTTACATCCGCTTTTAAATCAATATTTTTTTGCTTTTCTTCAGGCAAAACTGAGACTAATCTATACCAGTCATACATGCTTAAATTTCCGCCATGACTTGTATATACTCGCAGATAATATTTATGATTATAGTTATAAATGGGTGACACCAAATTAAATAATTTACTCTTGTCCTGAATTGACAATTTTGCAGTAGCTTGATGTGCATTCATTATCCATGCCAATTCTTTAGGAAGATCCTGTCTACTTATAACAGAAATCCAATGAATTTTTCGTCTTTTTCTGTAATCAGAACAGGGATACACAATATCTTCATTTTGCATTTGCTTTATTCTTTTTTGAACTACATCTGCATTTTCATCATAAGGTTTACCCACTATCACACCCAGAGCAAATTTATATGATTTTTTTGCTGGAGTTAAAACCAAATCTCCTATCTTCATTCCAAAAGCAAATAAATATGTCTGTTTTGCATGAACAGTTAATTGTCTTCTAGAATTTACCGGTAAGTTATCAATAGAAATTTGATTTTCTTTAGCATATTGATCAAACATAAGATCTTTAATTGCATCGACAGATATAATATTTTCATTAGCTAATTTATTTAATTCATCAACAGTTATACGATTATATCTAATGCCGATGTAATCATTATTTACAAAATCATCGTAATACTTTCCACCATCTGCTCTAATTAGCCAAAAATCTATCTTATCATTAAACTTAAATACAATATCATCTGAGTCATTCATAGTCATCATTAAACCTGTCTTTATAAAATTATTATATTATTAATTATATAACAACAGACAGATTTAAAAAAAGCTTGATTAAACATATGTCACCAAGGTACAACAACCACACATAACTACTCCTTATCTATCCCACCGAATCATTAGTATTTTAAGCTCAACCAAGTTCCTCTCTTTGACTATTATCATTCCTATTTTTGATTTAGTATCTCCCCCCAAAAAAGGGATAGACTTTTTTCTTCAACATTAATCATTTGTTAGCAAACATGATCAATTGGTGTGTCCTCTAAGTGAAATATACTAACGGACCAATTTGCCAAATAAATTTTTAATTCATTCCTATTATCGACCTCAATCCCAGTTTATTTTTAATCAAAATAAGAGATGAACCACAACATAGTCATGTTACAGTTCATCCCCTACTTCAAATTATTTAATAAAGGCCTTATTTTCTAGTCATAAAAGTAGCATACTTAGAAACGTCTTCTTTCATTTGAATGTTATATGTCGGTGAAGTGTACATAATAGTGTAATCACTACCTGGCAAGAATTCTTATTACATCTCGCTTACTTAGCCTTTCAACAACTATATTTAACACTGGAGTTAACAGAATTAATACAATATAACTAGTGATAAACCAATATTCATCAAAAATCACTAGAAAAACTGAAACTGTCAAATCTTTTGTGTAAATAGATCTTTCTCGTAAATTGATTTTTTTAATTAATTATTTAATCAAAGTAGGATTCTAAGGTATCCTGAACCTGACCAAAGCCTTTATGAATTCGGTTGAAATAGCGGTCATTGTAGCTCATTGCCTGGATGCCAATAAATGCATCAAGCGACTGTTTAGTTGGAAATTCTGCTTTAGGCTTAGCTTTACGCTTGATGACGTTGTTAAAGGATTCAATCATGTTGGTTGAATAAATTGAAGCTCTGATTTGTTTGGAATAATTGTAGAAGACCAGCAAATCTGGCTCAATTTCTTTCAAACCTTTGATGACATGGCTATAAGCTTTATTCCATTTGGCATAGAATTCGTACAAGACAGCTGCAGCTTCTTTTTTGCTTGTCTGTTGATGTATCTGCTTGAATTCGTTCATGATCTTTTCGCGGTCATCCACCCGGACTTTAGCACAGATATTGCGCATGACATGAACCAGGCAGCGTTAAAAATGAGCTTTAGGGTAAGTCCTGGCCATTTCTGTATGTGTTTTTTGTTCAAACCAATCATACGGGAAAGGAACTCCTTTTTCTAATATT
>OKSF01001044.1_pt1 | contig 24344 bp, 21 predicted proteins | sample 1606061 | NCBI WGS metagenome assembly OKSF01 (sample SAMEA3541567, study PRJEB24748) | human gut metagenome | biome: human gut; feature: human-associated habitat; material: faeces | place: China | collected 2012 | reverse complement strand
GTACGGATTTTTCGCACAAATTGTCATTTTCGTCGTTGTAGCTGATGACCAGCTTTAACTTGCCGGAAATCGCTTTGCGTTCTGCTGCCATGTTCATTCCTCCTTTCTTTTCGTATATGAAGAGCCTTCATAGCTCATAAAAGCCTGCCATTATACCTGGATAGGCTGTGGTTGAATCTCTCTAGCGGGCTTCCCACGCGGAAGCCCCTACGCACAAGGCCTTCGGCCGTGTATTTTTTTGCGACCTGCCGCCTGCGTCCTCTTTTATGCTGCCTGCGAACTGCGGCCTGCGTTCATCATGCCGCCTGAGCGCCCTGCATCTGGTACGGGTACTGCATGATGCCCGTTGCGATGGCCTGGGCCGCTTCGTCGCGATGGGCGTCGTAACGGCGCCAGTCGAAGTCGTTGTCGATGAAGCAGACTTCGACGAGGACGGCAGGCATGATGGTATTGCGCAGGACAAAGAGTCCCGGCCGCTCTTTAAGCCCTCGATTCGGCAGACTGAGGACAGCCTTTAAGTTAGACTGGATGCAGTGCCCCAGCATGAGGCTGCCTGTGGACCCGGAAATGAGCGTTTCCGTACCACTGGCCCTGCCGTTGTAGGCATTGAAGTGAATGGATACAAAGAGGTCACATTCGGCCTGATTCGCCTGGTCGCAGATATGGTATAGGTCATCGTCCTGACCAAAGACGACCGCGATTCCATTTCGTTCTAAATATTGCTGGACGCCCAAAGCCAATTCATAAGCCGCATCACATTCACGCAAATGCAAACGGCGATTGACGGCGCCCGGATCAAGCTGCCGGTCATGACCGGCATTTAAATAGACTTTCATAACTCTCCTTTCGATAAATATGGCCTTACGGCCGCAGTTCGCAGGACGCTTCGGAAAAAGCCGTGGCTCGTGGTTCGTGGTTCGTTACTCGTAAAAAACCATCATTATACCAAAACGGGCTGTGATGGAATCTCGCTGCGGGCCGCCCAGCCACGGCTGTCCGTTTTGGCAGCCGTCCTGCGCCTTCCGTTGGTCGGCACCTGACGGGCCAAAAAGGCTTGGGACGGCCCCTACGCAACCCCGATTGGGGCTATTTTTACGAGCTGAGGGCTTCCCGAAGTGTCGTTGTTAGTTTGAGTCTGACGCCGCGCAGCGGCATTTGAGTCCGAGGCGGCCGGCCGCCTGCGAACTGCGGCCTGCGAATCCCAATTATTGTCTCATATGGACACTGGCGGTTGTTCCTCCGATGGCGATGCCCTGCATGGGCCTGTGTTTCACGGCCGGGCATGGGCAACGCCCATTGCAGCCGCAGTCCGGATATGGCCTAATCGGCAGCAATACGGCACTGGCTCTCTGCAAGATGAAGATTAATTTCCTCTTATCGAGGTTCCTCAAAAATCGTAGTATCCGGTTCATAGCGCACTCCTTTCTGTTATTGAATTTTAGACATATACAGCGTAATGACGCCGTTTTTATCGAGTTTCATATAGGTCATATAGCCGTCTTTCCGTTCCAAATCTTTCTGACGGTCGGTCATGCAGTTAGAGATTTCCAACTGGTTCCGTTCGATGACTGCCAAACTGATTTCCGGGAAAAAGCTGCGGGCGAAGCGGATGAGTTCTTTAGATAAGTTCATCCCTTCGATGGGACGCCCTTCCAGTAAAGCCTGCCGCGTGTCTTTCAGCTGGTTGATATGGCGCTGGGGCACAGTCCGGGCTGGTCCGGCATGAAAAGCTTCGGGGCGGCGGTTTTCGCGAAGGATGGCATACCATTCATCCATGACTTCGGCAATGGACGGCTCATATTTACATCGTTTTAGCAAGCGATGCAAAAGAGATTCCGCTTCCTTCGCCGTCATCGTTTCGGGCAGCATTTCTTCGAGCATCTTCAGCTTGTAGTCGTTGCAGTTTTTCTCTCCGGGCCTCGCGTAACACCGCATCAATGTGCTCGTAACATTCTCTCTGCTTACGTTCATATTCATCTTCCTTTCTCATGGGCCGTCCATTGCTGTTCTTTAAAATGGCCTGAATATACCGAATGTTATTGACTTTATTTTCATGGGCCAGTTCGATAGCGATACAGGTTGCCTCGCTGCCCCACATTTTCTCTAAATCAATGAGCTTCTTGGCGAATTCTCCCTGCATGGGTCCGAAAAGCTCCTGGTATTTCTGTACCGAGGCGTAGTCACGCATTGCTTTCGGCGTCGTCACAGGTTCGCCCTTGTAAACATTTTGTTCTATCATAGGTGAAGCGGCTGCTGTATCCATCGCTTTATCTGACGGCTGAGCCAGCCGCTGCCTCTCACGGTAACGGCGGACCCGTTCTTTTGTCTGTTCCCGCTTCTTTTCATCGCGTTGAAAGTCTTGCAGTTCATCCCAGATGGCAATGCGGATCATGCCGTTTCCGTCGCGTTCGATGAGCTCCAGTTTCTCTAACAAAGTTAATCCTTTTTCGATAAACGGCCGGCGGCGATGCAGGCACTTGGCAATGAGCTGCGTTGTCATGGCTTCCTGGCCCGACACGTAGACCAAGCCGTTGTCGTTAATCGTTCCCGCCATGTCCTTCAGGAAAAACCATAACACAATATACGAATCACCGTTCGCCTGATTCATCAGACATAAAATACGGGGATCCGAAAACAATCCAGTCCTGGTTTTAAGCCATTGCAGCTTCTTCATTGCAAACACCTCATTTCCCTTTGGCCCTTCCGGCCTTCTATCTATATAAGAGAAAAAATCCACACGCTGCGGACATTCTCTCTATATTTTTTAGTCTCCTCTTCTTTCTCTTTCTCCTCTTCTCTTTTCTTTATAGGTAACGCGTTACAGAGGCACGGGAAGCAAAAAAAAAAGAGGCTGTCGCATTAAGCCAAAAATGCATAATGCAACAGCCGCTTTTTTGCTGTAGGGGCTCGCACGTGGCGAGCCCGTTCCGGGATATGTACGATTTCCCGACCTACTTGCCAGAAAAATTATCCCAATTCCTAACGGGTCGCCCACGTGGCGCCCCCTACTATCCTAAAAATACTCTGCAGATTACAAATGCTATCCTACCACGCCGCAGGCAGCCAGCCGCAGAGGCTGAGGATGGCGTAGACGCCGGCACTGGCAAAGAGGAGGACGACCAGGGTCTGCATGATGGGATGGGCGATCCAGCCGCATTGCCAACACGGTTTCTTGTCGCCGTGTTTCCGGGCGCTGCGCAGCATGAAGACGGGCAGGATGGACATGATGATGCCGCCGAAGGTGCCGGCGCTGAAGATGGCGTTGACGAAGCCGACGAGGCCGCTGTAGGCCAGGAGGACCGGCGGGATGACAATGAAGGCCAGGCAGGCCGCCCGCGTGCGGATATCCGTTTCCGACTTGAAGCCCAGGCGGTCGATCATGTTGGTCAGGAAACTTTCGGCAATGGCCCAGAATGACGTCAGCATGGCGCAGAAGGCAAAGGCATTGACGATGACGAAGAAGACCGGCGACCCCAGGGCGCGGCCCCAGGATAAGGACGCGACTTCCGAAATTTCATCGACGGGCAGCATGAGAAAGACGGCCAGCGGGACCAGAGCCAGGATGACGAAGGAAATGCCGGCCCCGGCCAGGATGGACGGGACGAGTTTCCCCGGTTCGTGCGTGAAGCCCCGGGAAATTTCCGGTACGATGTACTGGACAGCGTAACAGAAGACGGCAATGTTGAAGACCGGCACGGCATACATCCAGTGGGTATAGAGGATATCTGCGACAGGTACGCGGGCCGAAAAAAGTGACGCGCCGACGAGGAGAATAAGCATGGCCGTCATACCTGAACTCAAATATTTCTCTGCTACCCCGGTTGCCTTGAGGCCCAGCCAGACGACGCTCGTCGCCCCGAGGGCAAAGAGGCAGCTGGCCATTTCCAGGGAAATGCCGAAGAATTCGCTCAATATCTTGCCGCAGCCGCTGGTATAGGCGATGAGGCTGCAAAACGACGTGGCCCCGACGGAAAAGAAAATCAGCCAGGAACCGATCTTGCCGACGTACTTTTCAGCCAGGCCCGACAGCTGTAAGGGCCTCGTGGTGCGCAGCGTCGCTTCGGCGACATAGAGCATGGAGATGATAGAAAAAAAGCCTGCTACGACAAGCCACGTAAGCAGGACGGGCCAGCCGGCATTGCGACTGGCAAAAGCTAAACCTAAAACACCGGAACCTATGGTAGACCCGACGACCATCATCGTAGCCTCCATAAACGTAAGACGATGTACCTTGAGAGCCGCCTCTTTTTTCGCAGCTCCCGCCGATGCAGCTCCCGCCGATATAGTGTCCAACTCGTTCACATATTCCATGAAGAAAAAACCTCTTTTCGTGTGAAAATATGTTACCTGATGTCAGCATGTCTTGATCATTATACCATATCAGCATAGGGATGCCAAGAAAAAAAGCCTGCTACCCGGAAAAAAGTAGCAGGAATTGCCTCATTCTATGTCTAAATGATATAATGAGAATGATAAGGAGGGATTTTTATGGCAGACGTAAACGATAAGAAAAAACAAAAGGCCCCCGAAAAAGAGGCAGCTGCAGAAAAGGAACTGACTATCCTCCAGCCCGGCGCCGTCCCGGAAGAAGAAGACGACCCGGAAGCGCCCTATCTGGCTTCCGACATGTATCAGCGCATCGTCGCCCTGATCAACAACTTTGAATCGGGCCTGCCCGACGACATGCAGGCCGGCGGGCGCCTGGTATCGGCTGGCGACATCACCTTCAGCATCCAGGACATCGGCTACTGGGACCCGAACATGATCGTCTTCTACGGCGAATTGTCCGACGGCTCGGCGGTCGAACTGGTCCAGCACATTTCCCAGCTCAACTTGCTCCTCGTCGCCGTCCCCCGCCACGACGACATCGAAAAGCCGCGCCGCATCATCGGCTTCAACCGCAAGAACGAACCGGACATTGCTACGGACCCGGAAGACTGACGCCTCAGGCTTTCGGCAAGGGACTGACGGAAATGGCCGCCGGTTTGGCCGGACAGTGATATTCGCAGGAACCGCAGCCGATACAGCGCGCCCCATCGACATGAGGATAGCTGCGGCCGTCCCGGTTCTCGACCAGGGTAATGGCCTGGACCGGGCAGTGGCGGGCGCAGTTGCCGCAGACGATGCCGTCGCGGGCGATGAGGCAGTGGAACTGGACATAACGGGCGATGCCGATCTTCGTCTGCTCCTTCACAGCCAGGTCCAGCGGACGGATAGCGCCGGCCGGACAGGCTTGAGAACAGAAATTGCAATTGTAGACACAGTAGCCCTTAGAGAAATCCATGTAGGGCTGGCCCATCTGCAAGGTGCCGTTCTCTAAGACGGCCGGGGACAGGACGCCGCTAGGGCAGCGGCTGACGCAGAGATGGCAGGCCGTACAGCGCTGGACAAAGGCGTCGGCCGAGACGGCCCCAGGCGGCAAGATTTTCTTCTTGCCTTTCCCCGTCCCCAGCAAGGCCGGCACGACGGTCTGACTGCGGGCCAGGCCAGCGGCGACGGTCCCGACGGCAACGGCCGTCGTCACCAGCATTTCCCGCCGGCTGAGGCCCTCGCCTGATGGCGTTTTTTCCGGGTCCTTGACCGGAAAGGCCCGGGAAAAAGTCAGGGCCCCTTTCGGGCAGACGGCGACGCAGTCGAAGCAGTCGACACAACGGCTGGTATCGACGAAACCACGGACGACGTCGATGCAGGACGAAGGGCACGTCTTTTCACAGGCCCCGCAGTGGACGCAGCGCTGGTCGTCGATAATCGGCCGGAAGAGACTGAAGCGGCTGAGGGTTCCCAGCAGCGTGCCGACGGGACAGAAAGTCTGGCAGTACGCCCGGCCATAGCGCCAGGCCAGGACGGTCAGGACGACGAAATACGCCCCGGCCAGGGCCATAGCAGCCAGCGGCGGCCAGAGGATATCCGTCTTGCTGAGCGCCGGGATCCAGCCGTGGCTTTCGTTGAAGCCGACCAAAGCGTTCCAGCCATAGGCGGCTGGCAGGCCCAGTCCATCGTGGACGAGGCGGCCAAAGATACTGTACGGGTCGACCAGCCCCAGAAGGCCAGACAAGCCGGCCAGAAAGGCCAGGCCGGTCAACATCAAAATACTATAGCGCATGATGCGCCGCTCCCGCCGGAAAGCGAATTTCCGGCGATTTTTTTTGCGCCTTTTGGCCAGCCAGAAGACGAAGTCCTGACTGATGCCCAAGGGACAGAGGACGCTTCAATAAATCCGTCCCAGGAGCAGGGTCAGGATGGCGATGACAGCGATGACCCGGAGATTCCCGGCCAGGAGGGCCGGCAGGAACTGCCATTGCGGCAGCACAGGCGCCACGATACCGCCGAAGGTCAGGACCATGACCCCCATCAGGAGCCAGGCTAAGACGATACGGCTTCGTTGCAGCATGTTCCGCATCTATATTACCCCCTTTCCCGTATCGCGCCCGAAATATTGGACGACGTCATCCATGGCCCGCACGTACTTAGGGATGTCGATATGCTGCGGACATTTGGACAGGCAGCGGCCGCAGGCCGTACAGCGGGAAGCGCGCTGCGACCGTTCCAGGTTATTCTGATAATGGGCCAGGAAGGCTTTTTCCTGCGCTGCCGAGGCTCCTTGCGGATGGTCCAGGTCGATTCCGGCCGGTTCGCCATAGCGGTTGTAGATATGGAAGACTTCGGCGATGTCGACGCCATAAGGACAGGGCTCACAATACCGGCAATATGTACAGGGAATGGCCCCGCTGCCGGCTTCCTTCCCCAGGGAGCGCTGGATGGCCCGTTCTTCGGCAGCCGACAAGGGCTGGAAATCGCTCAGGGTCCGGATATTGTCCAATACCTGCTCTAAATTGCTCATACCTGAATTCATGGTGATGACCCCTTCTTTAGAGCCGACCCAGCGCAGGGCCCACGAGGCCATGCTGGCCTCTGGCCGCTGCTGCTTCAAGATGGCTTCCGCCGACGACGACAGATTGGCCAGATTGCCGCCCTTGACCGGTTCCATGACAAAAATGGGGACATCCTTTTCCCGGCACTTGCGGTACAGGTCCCCGGCCTGCCGGCTCCCCGACGGCGCTTCGCCCGGTTCGTTCCAGTCGGCATAGTTGAGCTGAATCATGCAGAAATCCCAATCATACTGGTCCAGGAGATAATGGAAAAAGGGCACGTCGCCATGGAAGGAAAAGCCCAGGCAGCGGATGCGGCCCCGGGCTTTTTCCTGGCGGAGGTAGTCCAGGATGCCGTCGTGGATGTACAGCTCATCGAATTGGTCCCGGCTGGTCAGGGAATGGAGCATGTAGTTATCGAAATACGCCACCTGACAACGGTCGAGCTGGGTCTGGAAGATGTCTTTCGCCTGGTCGAGCCCCGTCAATATCGGCGTCGGCATCTTGTCGGCCAGATAAATCGTGTCGCGGGGATATTTCTGCAAGGCCTGGCCGATGAAAGCTTCGGACTTCCCGTCATGATAGAACCAGGCCGTGTCGAAATAATTGACGCCGTGGCGATAGGCAAAATCGACCATCTTCTCGCCTAATTCCTTATCGATTTCCCGACCCGATGCCGAAAAAGTCGTCGGCAGGCGCATACAGCCAAAGCCAAGGAGGGACAAATTTTTTCCCAGGGGCTTATAATAGCGCGTCGTAACTTTTCCCAAATCCTGCCCGGCTTCCCCGGCAGCCTTATCGGCATCGAGAAAAGCCAGGATATCCTCGCGCTTCATGAAGGCCCCGCCGGCAGCCGCTCCAGCCAGTCCCCCGCCGAGGAGCTTCAAAAAAGTCCGCCGGCTCATATCATGAGACATCTGTATTCCCTCCTGTCTTATAACAATCCGGCTTTATCCAGCCAGGGATCGATGACGCTGTAATCCGTATCCTTATCCAGGGTCAGCCCCGTAAAGAGGCGGGCACCGGGAGCGGCGGCAGCCAAAGCCGGCAGGGTGACTTCAAAGGGGCTGCTGTAAGAGCACATGTAGGTTGGGAGCATGGCAAAAAAAGTCCTGCCGCATGCGCGACAGGACTTTTTTGAGTGATTAGTAGCTAGTGGCTAGTGGTTAGCGGATGGTCTTAAATTTAAAACTATCTTCTACAAACTCCGTACTACAAACTATGAAGAGCAACCTCTCAGTCAGCTTCGCTGACATCTCTCCTATAAGGAGAGCCCTTGCGGACCGCCTTTCAGGACGGCCCCTACGAGCCACGAACCACGAGCCACTAAGCTAACTCGTTCTCTTTACTTTGAACCAGGCGGCGTACATGGTCGGCAGGACCAGCAGGGTCAGGACGGTGGCGACGAAGAGGCCGCTGGCGATGGCGACGGCCAGGGGGCCCCAGAAGACGCTCTTCATGAGGGGTATCATGCCCAGGATGGCCGCTGCGGCCGTGAGCATGATGGGCCGGAAGCGCATGACCGCCGAGTCGATGACGGCATGCCATGGGTCTTCGCCGGCAGCCATATGTTTCTGTATCTGGTCCAGGAGAATAATGGAGTTGCGGATGATCATGCCGCCCAGGGCCAGGATGCCCAAATCGGCGACGAAGCCCAGGGATTTCCCGAAGAGGAGCATCCCCCAGGAGACGCCGATGAGTCCCATAGGCGCCGTAATCAGGGCCAGGAACATGAGCGACGGACTGCGCAGCTGGAACATGAGCAGGGTCATGATGATGATGACCATGACCGGTACCGGTACCAGGAGGTACTTCAGGGACTTCTGGCTGTTTTCCAGGGCCCCGTCGACTTCGACGGTATAGCCAAAGGGCATGCTTTCCCGGATATCGGCAATGGAATCGTAGGCTTTCTGCGTCACATCGTTGGCCGTACCGGACTTGATGCCGCCGTTGATGGTGATGGTCGGTTTCAAATCGCGGCGCCAGATGAGGCCATCTTCGCCTTTATAGGAAATAGTGGCAATCTGTTCCAGCGGCACGTAACCGGCCTGGCCTACGTAGACGGGCAGGCTCTTGATCTTGGCCAGGTCATTGCGGTCGCTGTCCTGGAGGCGCAGCTGGATGCCGATGGTCTTATCGGCCGCATAGTATTGGGCGACCGTCGCCCCGGACAGTTCCGTATACAAGGTCTGGGCAATGTCTTCACCGGAAATGCCCATGGCCCGCAGCTTATTCTGATCCAGGTCGACGTGCATGATCTTATTTTTCTGGTCCCAGTTGAGGAAGACATTTTCCGTATTCGGGTCCTTGGCAATGCGCGCCGCGATCTGCTGGGCATAGGCTTTGACCTTATCCGTATCGTAGCCGGATACGCGCAGCATGATGGGGTAATCCGACGGCGGCCCTAAGGGCACGTTCTTGACGTTGCAGCGGACGTTGGGGAACTTGTCGGCCATTTCCTGTTTGATGGACTGCGTCAATTCTTCCCTCGTCTGCGTATCCTTGGCGACGACGACGAACTGGGCGTAGTTATTGGCCGGCAGGACCGGTTCGATGGTCAGGACGAAACGCGGTGCCCCTTCGCCGACGTAGTACGAATAATCTTTGAGCTTCGCCTGCTGACTGTCCAGATACTGGGCAAAGCGGGATGCTTCCTTCTGCGTGGCCTGCATGGACGAGCCTTCAGGCAGGGTCATTTCGACGATGAGTTCCGGCCGCAGGGAGGGCGGGAAAAATTCCTGGGGAATGAGTTTCATCATGCCGACGGACAAGATGAACATAGCCGCTGTCCCGCCGATGACTAATACCCGGTGGGTCAGGCACCAGGTCAGGACCTTGCGGAAGAAGACGTAGAACCGGCTCTGATACAAGGGCTCCGGCTCTTCGCCTTTGGCCACTTTCGGCTTGATCAGGTAATAGCCGAAGAGCGGTGCCACCATGACCGATACAATCCACGACAGGACCAGGGCCGCCGTGATGACTGGGAACAAATCCTTACAGAATTCCGACGCCGCCCCATCGGCAAAGGCGACGGGGATGAAGCCGGAGCAGGTAATGAGGGTCCCCGTCAGCATGGGCTTGGCCGTCGCCTTGAAGGCATAGCAGGCCGCATCGACGCGGTTCATGCCCTTCTCCAGCTGGACCGTCATCATTTCGACGGCAATGATGGCGTCGTCGACGAGGAGGCCCAGGGCGATGATCAGGGAACCTAAGGAAACCTTATGCAAGTCGATGCCGGCTACTTCCATAACACAGAAGACGCCGGTCAGGACCAGTGGGATACAGAAAGCGACGACCAGGCCCGTCCGCAGTCCCAGGCTGAGGAAGCTGACGACGAGGACGATGATGATGGCTTCACGCAGGGTGTTGGTAAAGTCGCTGATGGACTCTTTGACGACCTGCGGCTGGTCCGATACCTGGTGGATTTCCATGCCGGCCGGCAAATCGGATTTGACGCTTTCCTGCAACTTCTTCAAGTTTTCGCCGAGCTGGAGGTTATTGCCGCCGCTCTTCATGGACAAGGCGATACCGACGGCAGGCTTGCCATTATAGAACATCTTCGGGTCCGCCGGTTCCGTATAGCGCCGTTCGACCGTGGCGATATCGCCCAGGCGGAAGACGCGGCCATTGGCATTGATGGGCAGGTTGCGGATGGCTTCGACGTCTTCAAAGACACCGGACAGGCGCAGGTAGACGTTGTCCGACTGGGTATCGACCATGCCGGCCGGCGTCATCTGGTTCTGGCCTTTGACGGCATTGGCGATGGTCGTCGGCGCAATCCCCAGTTCGGCCAGTTTGGAATTGGCCACTTCGATGTAGACCTTTTCCGACTGTTCGCCGACGAGTTCGACTTTGCTGACATCGTCGACGGACATCATCATGCGGCGTATCTTTTCCGCTTTCTGACGCAATTCTTCATACGAATAGCCATCGCCGGTGATAGCATAGATAGAACCGTAGACGTCGTCGAAACGGTCGTTGTAATAAGGCCCATAGACGCCTTCGGGCAAATCTTTCTTCATATCTTCCGTCAAATTGCGGACTTCATGCCAGGTGCTGCGGATGCTGTCGCGCGGCGCCTTGTCGTCGAGGTAGACGTAGATGACCGACTGGCCGGGCCGGGAATAACTCTTGATGTAATCCAGGTTCGGCGTATCCTGCAGTTTCTTTTCGATTTTATCCGTCACCTGTTCCTGCATCTGTTCCGCCGTGGCACCGGGCCAGGCGACGGAGACGACCATAGTCCGAACCGTATACGTCGGGTCTTCCATGCGGCCCAGTTTCATGTAGGAAAAGATACCGGCAATGGCGACGAGGATGATGAAGTACCAGACGAGGACGCGGTTGTGAATAGAGACTTCCGATAAATTTCTCATTCATCTTCCCCCTCTACGCGGACTTTCTGTCCTTCACTGAGCATATGGACGCCGGCCGTGACGACGACATCACCGCGGCTGAGGCCCGTGACTTTGACCGTATTATCGCCAAAATCCTGGACCGTCACGTCTTTCAGGGACAAGGTCTTATCCTTGCCGACGACCCAGACCTGGGGCGTGTCGCCGGTCTGATAGATGGCGGCCAGCGGCAGGACGAAGGTATCTTCAGCGGCTGCCTGTTCACTGCCGTTGGCAACCGTAGCCGTCATGCCGAGCTGCATGCCGTCCGGCGGATTGGGCAGGGAAATATTGACCTGGTACGTCCGCGACGCCGCATCGGCCATAGGAGCCACTTCGCGGACGACACCGGCGGCCTGCTGGTTCTGGAGGGCCCAGAAGGTGACGGTCACGTTCTGGCCGACTGGAAAATCGGCCAATTTATTTTCCGGTACATTGACCTGGACTTCCAGGTCCCCTGAATGGACCAGGGTGACTACAGTCTGGCCGGCAGCGACGACCTGGCCGACTTCTGCCGATACGGCTGAGATGACGCCGTCGGCATCGGCCGTGAGCTGCGTATAGGATAACTGGTTTTCCTGCGCCTGCTGGGCTGCCAAGGCCTGGTTATACTGGGCCGAAGCCTGGTCGTAAGCTGTCTGGTACTGGTCCAGGACGGACGCGCTGATGGCATCCATATCGTATAATTGCTGATAACGGGTTAAATTGGACTGGGCCAGCTGGAGCTGAGCAGCAGCGGCGTCGACCTGGGCCTGGGTCTGATTGACAGCCTGGGCCACGTCTTTCGGGTCGACCGTCATCAGGACGTCTCCGGCATGGACCTGGGAGCCGAGCTGGACGTTGCGGGCCGTAATGCGGCCGCCGGCCTGGAAGGACAAATTACTCTGGTATCGGCCCTTGACCGTCCCCGAATAGGTACCGGCCGTCGTGCCCGCCGTTTCACTGCCGACCTGGATGGCCTTGACCAGCTGGGGCTGTTCGGCCTGCTGGGTCTGCTGGCCGCAGCCTGTCAGGCCCAAGGCCGTCAGGACGGCTATGACGAGGACTGTATATTTCCAATCGCGTTTCATGGCTTCATCTCCTTTGTGGGATTAAGGGCAGCAATATCGGCTTCAGCGGCATTGTCGGCCACTTGATGCATGAGCTGCAACGCCGGCCCCAGCGTCACCTCATCGACGCCCTGGACGAGGACGTCGACCCATTTCCTTAAAATCTCTTCCATCGTATCCTGCAGCTCCCGGGCCTTGGGCGTCAAATAGAGATACTTGTAACGCCGGTCCGTCCCCTGCTGGCGCCGGCTGACGAATCCCTTCGCCTCCAGCGTCTTCAGATTCCGGGCCACCAGGGCTTTGTCGGCCTGCATGACCTGACAGAGCTCATTCTGCCGGCAGCCATCGTGGCTGTACAAACTCAGGAGCGTCACATGTTCCGAATAAGACAAATTCCAAGGACGGCACGCTTCGACCACATAGGCTTGGGAACGCTGGTTGATGACACTGAAATCATGACCAGCCTTCAAATAATCCATGTGCTGCATCCCCTTTTCTTCAGTAATTAGTTGATTTGCTCAACTATTTGTTTCCAGTATAGCAAAAAGAACGGGAAAAAGCAAGGGATGGCCAAAGGCCGTCCCGCAGGCCGCAGCCTAGAGCCGTTCATCGAGTTTTGGGGCTAACGTCCCTACCGGTCGCAGACCGCATCGTAGGGGGACGTCCTGTTAAGGCGTCCCGCGTGAATCCTGTGTACATCCCCGATGACATGCGCGGCAACAGATTCAAACTGACGACATCGCCTCTTTTTGAGTTTTAAGTTTGTAGTTTTTAGTTTGTAGCAAATGGTAAAAAATTTAAGACCAGCTTCTACAAACTCCGTACTACAAACTATAAAGTAAAAGGGGCCTCGCATGATGGCCGAAGCCTTCGTGCGACAGCCCCTACGCATACGGCCGCAGGCCGTGTATTTTTTTCTGGCCTGCCACCCGCGGACTGCGGCCTGCGTCTTTCCTACAAATGTATCCGCCGGCTTACTTTCTTCCCGACGACGGGGATTTTTTCGATATCTTCTGCCGTGAGGGCCCGGAAGACGACGAGGCCGATGAGGTAGACCAGGGCTGCGGCCATGATGGCGGCGATGGTGGCCACGGCGTTGCCGAAGAGGACGAACAAGGCGTGGTGGACGAGCCAGGCCGTGCCGGCCATGGCGGCGCCGGCCAGAAAGAGTTTCCCGATGTAGCCCCACTGGACGCGGTAGGCAATGTATTTACGGGCAAAGTAAAGATTGAGCGCCGTAGCGACGGCCAAATCGGCATTGGTCGCCCAGGCGGCGCCGACTTCGCCCAGCCAGGGAATGGCCGTCAAGTGCCAGCTGAGGATAATCTTGACGACGGCCGCGGCGGCCATGTTGTACAGCGGGACGGCCGTATGGCCCATGCCCTGCAAAAGGCCGCTGGTGATCTGCTGGAGACCGACGAGGAAGACCGAAATGGACAGGACGCAGATGGCCGGCCCCGCTGCCGGCGTCGCATAGAGGAGCCGGGAAATGGGTACGGCCAGGACGGCCAGGCCCAGGCAGGCCGGCACGGTGATGACGTTGGCAATGCGCATGGCCGTGTCGGTCCGGTCGAGGATGACGTCCCGATTCCGCTGGGAAAAGGCAGCCGATACGGCCGGGACGAGGCTCGTCGCCAAGGCGATGGTCAAGATAGCCGGCAGCTGGACCAGGCCGTTGGCCATGCCCGTCAGATAGCCGTAAAGGGCCGTCGCCTGATGGGTGCTGTAGCCAGCTGCTTCCAGACGCAGGGGCACGATGAACAAGTCGATGCTGGCCACGGCCGGCAGGAGCATGTTGGCCGCCGCTACGGGCACGGCCAGGACGATGAGCCGGCGGATGATGCGCCGCGGCGACTGGATGACGAAGACGCCGTCGTCATCGGGCATGGGATGGCGGCTGTGACGGTAATACAGGAAAGCGATGAGCACCAGCCCTGCCGCCGCCCCCGGGACGGCGCCGAAGGCGGCACCGGCAGCGGCCCATTCCAGCCCCTTCGGCAAGAGAATCCAGGCCAGGACGAGCATGGTGCAGACCCGGACAAACTGGTCTGCCATCTGGGACAGTGCCGTCGGCGTCATGAGCTGCAGGCCCTGGAAATAGCCGCGGAAACAGCAGGCGATGACCGACAGGCTCAGGGCCGGCGCCAGGACGGCCAGAGCCGGAAAGACCCGGCTATCGCGGACGATGCCCATTTCGACCAGGCCATGGGCGCCAAAAGGCAGGGCCAGGCCGCAGACGACGGCGACGACGGTCATGAAGACCAGGGTCACATGAAAGATACGGCGGACGCCGCTGTAATGGCCTTTGGCCGCTTCCTCAGCAATCATGATGGACACGGCAATGGGAATCCCGGCGCCGATAATGCTCAGGAGCAGGATATAGACGGGATAAGCCATCTGGTACAGGCCGATGCCTTCGCCCCCCAAGAGGCGCGACAAGAAGATACGGTTCAGCCCGCCCAGGATCTTGACGACGATACCGGCCACGGTGAGGACCATGGCGCCCCGTAAAAAGGAGTTCTTACTCAAGGGAATTCCCCTTTCTCAATGATGAAAAGGCCACCAGCAGCGTCTGGATAAAGGCCAGGACGTCGGAAATCCCAGCCAGGGAGACGCGGACCATGACGGGCATGTTGGGCACAAGGCGGAAACGGCGGCGCAGGGACGGTTCCAGTTTGGAAAGGTCGGGCATATCGGCGACGCGCTGCCACTTCAATTCCAGGACGTCTTTCTTCTGAGCGATGAGGACCAATCCTTGGGCCTTGGCGTCGAGGCGCGTTTCCGTGACCTGCAGCAATTTCTCTACGGGCTGGCTGGGCTTGCCGTAGCGGTCGGCCAGTTCCCGGCGCAGGTCGGCCAGTTCTTCTTTCGACGATAAGACGGCCAGGCGCTGGTACATTTCGATTTTCTGGCCGCCATTTTGGATATAGCCGTCGTCGATAAAGGCGTCGACGTGGATTTCCATGACCGTTTCCGGTGGCGGCGGCGCTGCTTCCTTGCCGTTCTGAGCCTTGGCGATGGCATCTTCCAGCATATGGCAGTACATGGCAAAGCCGACGCTGGCGATATTGCCGTGCTGTTCCCGACCCAGGAGGTTGCCGGCGCCGCGGATTTCCAGGTCACGCATGGCAATCTTGAAGCCCGAGCCGAGTTCGGTGAATTCCTTGATGGCCTGCAAGCGTTTTTCGGCGACTTCCGACAGGACCTTGTCGCGGCGGTAGAGGAAATAGGCATAGGCCATGCGATGGCTCCGACCGACGCGGCCGCGCATCTGATAGAGCTGGGACAGGCCGAAGTGGTCGGCGTCGTAAATGATGATGGTATTGGCATTGGCTACGTCCAGGCCGTTTTCGACCAGGCTCGAACAGAGGAGGACGTCGTATTTGCCTTCATAGAAATCGAACATGACCGATTCCAACAGGCTCCCGGCCATCTGGCCGTGAGCGATGCCGATGGTCACATCCGGCAAGAGGGCCTGGAGTTCGTCTTTCATCTTTTCGATGGTCGCGACGCGGTTGTAGACGAAGAAGACCTGGCCGCCCCGCCGTTTTTCGCGCATAATGGCATCGCTGACGATGCGGGCGTCGTATTCGGTCACATAGGTCTGGACCGGGAAACGGTCTGTCGGCGGCGTTTCGATGACGCACATTTCCCGCAGGTTGACCAGGGACATGTGCAGCGTCCGCGGAATCGGCGTGGCGCTCAGGGACAGGACGTCGATATTGGCCGCCCAGGCCTTCCATTTTTCCTTCTGGGCCACGCCGAAGCGCTGTTCTTCATCGACGACCAGGAGGCCCAGGTCCTTGAACTTGACCTTCTTGTTGAGCAGGCTGTGGGTCCCGATGAGGACGTCGATATCGCCGGTCAGGGTCCGGGCCAGGATATCTTTCTTTTCTTTATACGAGCGGAAGCGGTTGAGGACGTCGACGTGGACGCCGAAGGGGCCGAAGCGTTCCATAAAGGTCTGGAAATGCTGCTGCGACAAGACCGTCGTCGGCACCAGGACGGCGACCTGCTTGCCGGCTGTGACGGCTTTGAAGATGGCCCGCATGGCCACTTCGGTCTTGCCGAAACCGACGTCGCCGCAGACCAGGCAGTCCATGGGCGTCGGCTTTTCCATGCTGGCCTTGATATCGCGGACGGCTTTCAACTGATCTTCCGTTTCTTCATAAGGAAAGGCTTCTTCAAATTCCTTCTGGAACGGCGTATCCGGCGGAAAAGCATAGCCCTGGACGACTTCCCGCTTGGCATAGAGGGCGACGAGTTTTTCTGCCAGGTCGGTAATGGACTTCTGGGCCTTGGCCCGCGTCTTCTGCCAGTCGGAACCGCCCATTTTCTGTAATTTCGGCGTATCCCCTTCGTTACCGATGTAGCGCTGCAACAGGGACAACTGGTCCGTCGGCACGTAGAGGATATCCTTGCCGGCATAGTGGATTTCCAGATAATCCTTGTGGACACCATCCATTTCAATGGTCTTGATACCGATGTAGCGGCCGATGCCGTGGACTTCGTGGACGACGTAATCGCCGGGCTTGAGGTCGGTAAAGACGTTGATTTCCTGGCCTTTGGCGGCATGATGGCGCAGGCGCCGCTTCTGGGTGCCGAAGACATCCCGTTCGGCGACGACGACGATTTTGGCATAAGGCAGCTCGAAGCCGTCGTGGATCTCCCCTTCGACGACGTAGACGCCGCCTGGCGTACTCTGGTCATCATCGTAGTCCCGGAACGGCAGCTCATGCTGCTTCATCCAGGCCTGGAGCGAAGCCCGTCGGTCGCGGCTGTTGATGACGAAGAGGATTGTATTCCCCAGGTCCCGCCAATGGTCCACTTCTTCTTCCAGGAGGTTGAACTGCTTCTGGAAACTGGCCATCATCTTGGCGGCAAAGCTGGCCGACGTGTCTATCATCATATCCGGCACGGACTGGGCCATGAGCGACAAGATGAGCTGCGGCCCCGGGCGCTGGGCTGTGACCAGATTTTTCCAGGACGCCAGGCGGCCCTTATAGTCGTCGGACTCCTTGAGGACCTTCTTCAGGCCTTCGCGGACGCGGTTCGGTTCATCCCAGATGATGACGCCCTGTCCGGCATAGTCCAGGAGCGTATATTTCTCGTCATCCTGGACAGTCAGGGAAATGGGCAGGATGCGGGCCTTTTCCCGCTGGTCCTGGGATTTCTGGCTGTCTGTATCGAACGTGCGCAGGCTGTCCAGTTCGTCGCCGAAGAACTCCAGGCGCAGGGGCTGCGGTTCGTTGACGGCATAGATATCGACGATGTCGCCGCGGACGGAAAAATGACCGCGCCGTTCGACCATGTCGACCCGTTCATAGCCGGCGTCGACGAGGTGCTGCAACAACTCGTCGCGGTCGTAGTCCTGATGGATGGCCACGTCGATAGCGGCGGCATCGATGCGCTGCGGCGCCATGACGTACTGGGCCGCTTCTTCCGGTGCCGCCAGGATCAGGAGCCGGTCACCCTGGCGCAGGCGGCCCAAGGCTTCCATCTGCCGGGCCGTCCGGTCCAGGCTCTTGGCCGTCGTCGTAAAGACGGCCTTGTCGACGACAGGGAAATCCAGGACTGGCAGGTCCGGTACCAAAAAGGCCAGGTCCGCCATCCAGGCCGCAGCCTGTTCCCGCGACGGGACGACGAGGACGGCCTGCCCCGGCTTTTCCGTCAGGGTCTTGGCGACGAGGGCGCTCTTGACGGAACCGCTGAGGCCGTAGATACTATGACAGCCGGGCTGGGAAAACGCAGCCACGGCGGAGCGGATATTTTCATCTTGATTCATCCATTGAAAGAATTGCTTCATATCGTTTTTACCTCATGACAAATTGGGGCTGTCGCATGAAGCCCTGGAAAACAAGGCGGTCCATGCGCAGCCCTTATCGTGATTCAACTGCAACTATTTAATTATATCATAGTTCACTGGCCCCTGCCAGTAGCGATTAGAAGACCGACGCGCCCTGCATGATGATGGCTTCCCGTTCTTTCCGGCTCATCTTGAGGAAATTCGTCTTCTTCAGCTTATCTTCATAAGACGAATCCATACCGTTCATCTTCTGGGCGACATCCTTGCGGATCTGCGGTAGCAGGCTGTAGAGGTTGCGGCCCGGGCAGTCCGTACTGTTGACGTCGCGATGGCCTACGATGGTAGACGGACCCGGCACGATGCTGTAGATCTTGCAGATCCAGGCGACCAGTCCTTCCAGGGAGTGGATCTGGGCCGGCGTGGGGATTTCCTTTTCAAAATTGCCCGTCACATTGATGCCGACGGTATGGTAGTTCTGCCCTTCGGCATGAGCACCGACCGTAGCCAGCGGGCGGCCCCGTTCAATGGTCCCGTCTTTGCGGATGACGTAATGGTAACCGATACCGGCCCAGCCGTTGGCCAGATGGGCGCGATGGATAGCCGCTGCCGACGTATCGCCATCGGGGATGCCGACGTGATGGAAGACGACCATGTCCGTCTTCGGCCGCAGGAGCAGCGTTTCGCGGAACTGGAAATGCGTTTCCTTGATGGCCATCGGTTCGGCCGGCGCCGCATCGGTCACGGGATTATAGTTGCGCATGACGCCGCGGGCTCCGGCGGGTTTCGCCGACCGCGGGACATTGCCGATGACTGCGGGCTTGGCGGCTGTGCTGGCTGCAGCGGCTGGCTGGGACGATACAGGCGCCGTCTTGCCGGCCTGGTCTTTTTTCGTCTTCCCTGCCTTCTTGGCAGCCTTAGCGGCTTTGGCCTTGGCCCTGGCTACGGCATCCATGTGCTGGTCGACACTGGCGACGCCCGTCGTATAGGCTGCGCCTTCATTGTCGGCAGCACTCGCCAAAGAACCTGTCGTCATGCCCAGGGCCAGACAAAGGGTCAAGGCCAGGGCAGATATCATTTTTTTCGTTTTCACGATACATACACTTCCCCATGTTGTTGTTTGATTTTCTGGCAGAGCCGGTCCCACAGGGCCTGCGGTTCCGGATGGCCGTACGTCCCGAGCCGGATGTGCGGCTTGGCCCGGCCGTGGTAATCGCTGCCCAAGGTCGCCATCAGGCCATAGTTATCGGCAATGCGGCGGTAAAAAGCACTCGTCCCTTCGTCGTGATAGCTGCAATAGGCTTCGATGCCATCGAGGCCCGTAGCGATGAGCTCTTCCGTCAGCGGCCGGTTCTGCTTCATATTGGCACCGGGATGGGCCAGGACGGCGACACCGCCGTGGTCGTGGATGATGGCGACGGCTTTGGCAAAATCCATGAAGGTCATGGGCACGAAAGCCGGGCCTCCCTGGCCGCAGATATCCCAGCCAAAGTTGACGTATGGCGCATCGCTCCGCGCCCCACCCGGCCGGTACGGTGCCAGGACGGGACAATCCGCATTGCGCGGGTCCGCCAGGGCGACGCGGGCGATATGGACGGACGCAACGGCATCGCCGCTGCAGAGCTTCCAGATAGCCGGCCGGTCGAGGACGATGCCCAGGGCTTCGACGGCGTCGAGGACCTTTTCTGAAATCGCCCGGCGCTGGCCGTATACATCCTTTTCAATGGCCGCAAAAACAGGGTCCTCGGCATGGATGCCATAGCCGAGAAGGTGGAAATTCTTCCCTTTATACTGGCAGCTGATTTCGATGCCCGGCACCAGGTTCAAGCCCAGCCGGGCCGCTTCCTGCCGCGCTTCCGGGATAGCCCGGGCCGAATCGTGGTCGGTCACGGCGACGGTCGTCACGCCGGCATCGGCGCATTGGCGCATCAAGTCGGCCGGCTCGAATTGGCCATCCATACTATATTTCGTATGCATATGCAGATCAAGCCATGTTTCCATACATGCACTTCCCTTCTTCAAACATCTTCCCTATTATACTACGCTTCTCCGGCCCCTGCCAGTCATGACAAATCAATTATTCGATTTTTGAATTTTATCGTTTTGAAATCTCTATCACTAATTTTTTAAGTTTTTATTTACATTTTCTAAAATCTTTTCTATAATATCTCCAACGGATGCAAAAAAGTCATTACAACGCATCTATCGACTACCTCATTACAATAAAATATTCATTCAAAGGAGAATCCATTATGACAGAAATGCAGCAGTATGTAGAAGACGTGCTGGCCATCATCCAGCGCCGTGACCCTGAACAGACGGAATTCCAGAACGCAGCCCGCGAAGTACTGACGTCCCTCGTGCCCATGCTGGAAAAGGAACCGAAATATAAACAGCACCACATCCTGGAACGCATCATCGAACCGGAACGCGTCATCATTTTCCGCGTCCCCTGGGAAGATGACAACGGCGTCTTCCACGTCAACCGCGGCTACCGCGTCCAGGCCAACAGCGCCATCGGCCCTTACAAAGGCGGCCTGCGCTTCCACAAGAGCGTCAACCTGAGCATCTTGAAGTTCCTGGCTTTTGAACAGATCTTCAAGAACGCCCTGACCGGCCTTCCCATCGGCGGCGGCAAAGGCGGCTCGGACTTCGACCCGAAAGGCAAATCGGACCGGGAAGTCATGCATTTCTGCCAGAGCTTCATGACCGAACTGTGCCGCCACATCGGCCCCAACATCGACGTACCGGCTGGCGACATCGGCGTCGGCGCCCGTGAAATCGGCTTCCTCTATGGCCAGTACAAACGCATCCAGGACGCTTTCGATGCCGGCGTACTCACAGGCAAAGGCATTGATTACGGCGGAAGCTTCGCCCGTACAGAAGCTACCGGCTATGGTCTCCTCTATTTCGTCAAGGATATGCTGGACAACAAGAACATCGACATCAAAGGCAAGACGGTCATCGTTTCCGGTTCGGGCAACGTCGCCATCTATGCCATCGAAAAAGCCCAGGCCCTGGGTGCCAAGGTCGTCACCTGCTCCGACTCCAGCGGCTATATCTATGACGCCAATGGCATCGACGTCGCAACCGTCAAGGACATCAAAGAAGTCCGCCGCGGCCGCATCAAAGAATACATCGAAACCCATCCGGATGCAGAATACCACGAAAACAGCCGCGATATGTGGAAAATCCCGGCCTTCATCGCCCTCCCCTGCGCTACACAGGGCGAAATCGACCTGGAATCGGCTAAAATCCTCGTCCAGAACGGCGTAAAAGCCATCGGCGAAGGCGCCAACATGCCGTCGACCCTCGACGCTATGGCTTACTTCCAGGAACACGGCGTCCTCTTTGCGCCGGCCAAAGCTGCAAATGCCGGCGGCGTCGCCGTATCGGCCCTGGAAATGGCTCAGAACTCGGAACGCCTGTCCTGGCCCTTTGAAAAAGTCGACGCTACCCTCAAAGACATTATGCGCAACATCTTTGAAGAATCCCGTGACAACGCCGCAAAATACGGCGTCCCCGACAACTACGTCGCCGGTGCCAACATCACGGCCTTCATGAAAGTCGCCGACGTCATGATTGAACAAGGTTTAGTGTAAGATATAGAAAAGGGATTGTCGCACATGCGACAATCCCTTTTTTGCTGTAGGGGACGCCCAGAGAGCGTCCCGCTGTGAATTTTGTGTATTCCCTACCATGCAGCAGTTAGCGGATGGTTAACAATTTAAAACCAGATTATACAAACTATAAAATGAAAAAGGACCCCGCATGATGGCAAAAGCCTTCGTGCGGGGTCCTTTTCACTATTTTTTTGGTGCCCCAAGAAAGCGTACATCCGAAAATGTATACATTTTCTTTCAGGCCGGGGCGCTTCACCTATTATATCCCGAATATTCCCCCACCCCGCTCCTGGCGGCCGACGTTTTGAGAAAAAAATATTTACATAAGCAGAATGCGTTTTCGAGAATAACGGCGGTACTTTATAGATACTTTTTTTCACTTTTTATTACTTGTCTTTTTGATAGCATTTATGCTATCATATAAATAGGGACATAAAGGAGAGTAGGATGTACAAGATTGAATTTTATGAGAATCAGCATGGCGAATCCGAAAACGTGACGACTATATTCAACAGAAGGAGGAAGAACAATGAGAACTTGGGAAGACTATAAGAACCATGTTAAGGCAATCAACGAAGAAAAACGTCGCAATATGGAAGAAATAGAAGAAGTAAGCGAGATTGTTTCTTCTATTATCCAGCGGAGACAGGAATTGGGAATCAGCCAGCGCGATCTTGCCGCGCGGTGCGGCATTCCTCAATCCTCGGTAGCCCGCATTGAAACCTTAAAAACAACCCCTAAACTGGATACCCTTATCAAGCTCATGCAGGCCCTCAACCTGAAACTCCAGGTGGCCGCAGTCGGCTAATAAAAAATATTGCAAGACACGAAAAAGCGCTGCATAAAGCAGCGCTTTTTTTCTAATAACAGAATCAAGATTATCTTTATTTTTCAATCTACGCAGATTGAGGGAAATCGTCTTTCTATACATCTATAATTTTAAAAGCTGGCAATTTACCCGTTGCTACGTATTTATCCTGGGCTTGTGCCTTGACTTCCGCTAGTTGTTGTTCCAAATCTTGGATTTTTCTAGCCATTTGAACGTCCTTTACTGCATTATATATAGTGGATTGGGAAACACCAAAAAGCTCAGCTATCTTTCTTGTTGAGTAATTAAAATCGGGATCCTTGTTTAATACATAGGCCATTAATCGTTGTCTGTCATTTAAAGCTCTTCTCATACTGTTTCTACCTCCTCATGATTTAATTATATTACATATCATATACCACATTATATACCCAATCACAGGGAAAGCGCAACCCTCAAAAATCGATACCCTAAAAAAGAGCCACCGAATTTTCGGCGGCCCTTTGCTTATTCCCTTATCCCTTTTTTGAGTCGTTCCAAATAATCGCCATCCGGCGTCTTGTCTCCTATTTCCACTTCCGGCAGGATAGGGCATCCGGCGCGATACCAGGCCATCAGCAGTACCCGCGCTTCGTCGGTCGGATGCTGTACGCCCTTTTCCCACTGCTGGAGTGAGACGATGGATACCCCGGTACGGTCGTGGACCGTCTGACGCGTCACACACGCTTTTTCCCTAGCGTCTCTCAGCTCTTTATCGGGAATGAATGACGGCTTTTTCTTGGCCGGGGCTTTTTCGAGGAGTGGCTCGATATACAGCTCTTCCAGCATCTTCCGATACTCTATCGCTTCTTCGAGCGTATCGAAGCGTTTTTTCTTTTCGACGCCTTTGACTTTGATGCCGCCTACCCATTTTTTACGCGTGTTATCCCGTGATACGCCACGGATGCCGCTTGTATTGTTCCTCCTCGGCTTCTTGCTCGCCAGCATACTGAGATTCGTACCGTCTTTAGACAGTAATTTGATATCGCTGTGACTTGGCACGGTCTCCCTGCGCAGGCATCCGCAGGAATGGATGCCGCCCTGCATGAGTGACCACTTTCGGATCTTTTTATCGTTGCCACAATCGCAGTGGCACATGACGTAGCCGTGCCCCAGTTCTTTTGTCACGACGAGCCTGCCGTAGCGTTTGCCGACGAGGTTTTTACGTACGCCCTTATGATGGATGAGGCAACCGCATGACCTATAGTGCCCGGACCGGAGCTGAGAGTCCACCAATTCAAGGGTGTTGCCGCAGTCACACCGCAATAAGGACCGTCTTTTCGTTATTTTCTTGATGACGACTAAGCGGCCAAAGCGGTCGCCGACGTTTATCTCTCTCATAGTCTCACCTCCTGCTAAAAGCGTTGATGGGACGCATTCCTACGGGGCAAAGCCGAAGAGCTGTACACAGTGGGAGGGCTGTACACATTTTTCTTTTCACTCTTCGATAATCGTTCTAATATCTTCAAACGTCAGCCCAGTTTCTTCTAAATACTTATCTAAATCCTCACCAGCTAAGGCTCCATGTTCGTCTGTTTCCGGCAGGCCACAATTTTCGATATAGTCTGCCAGACTCTTTTCCATGTCCGTCTCTGTGCCTTCCGGGAAGTTTTGCAACGTCTTTTCCCAAATAAGACCCAGTGTCTTTCTTTCTTCTTCGTTGATGCTGTACTTCATATTACTTACTCCTTTCTACTTTTTACACGGGTGTGTCAAGAGTTTTGTGTAAATCGATTCAATAAGCAACATCGTATTGCTG
>OKSF01001041.1_pt1 | contig 24356 bp, 40 predicted proteins | sample 1606061 | NCBI WGS metagenome assembly OKSF01 (sample SAMEA3541567, study PRJEB24748) | human gut metagenome | biome: human gut; feature: human-associated habitat; material: faeces | place: China | collected 2012 | reverse complement strand
CACCGGCTCTCGTCGCCGATACCTATACCAGTCAGGGACTGGCAAAAAAAATACAAGAATGGAGACTTGCTAATCATGAAGTACAATAGTTTACGGCCCCGCCGCCTGCGCATTTCCCCGGCTATGCGCGCTCTCGTACGGGAAAATGAAGTGAAAGTATCTGATCTGATTTATCCTATTTTTGTCGTTCCCGGCACGAACGTGCGCGAAGAAATTCCCAGCATGCCCGGCTGTTATCATCTTTCTGTCGAAAATGCCGTAGAGCTGGCCAAAACCGTGGCCGCCGCAGGCATACCGGCCATCGAAGTCTTCGGCCTGCCAGAATACAAAGACGAAACGGGCTCGTCTGCCTGGGACATGACCAGCCCGGTCCAGCAGGCCATTAGGGCCATCAAGCAGGCACTGCCGGATTTAGTCATCGTCGGCGATGTCTGTCTCTGCCAGTATACGAGCCACGGCCATTGCGGCCAGCTGTGCGGCCACTACGTCGACAATGACGCCACCCTGAAGCTCCTGCAAAAGGTTGCCGTCAGCCAAGCCCAGTGCGGTGCCGATATCGTCGCCCCATCGGATATGATGGATGGACGCATCGCTGCATTACGTGAGGCCCTCGATGAAAACTCCTTCCAGAACGTGACTATCATGTCTTACGCGGCCAAGTATGCGTCGGCCTTTTATGGCCCCTTCCGTGATGCGGCCAACTCGGCGCCTGAATTCGGCAACCGCCGCCAATATCAGATGGACCCGGCCAACTCCCGCGAAGCCATGAAGGAAATTGACCTCGACATGGATGAAGGCGCAGATATTATCATGATCAAGCCGGCCATGACCTATTTGGATATCGTCCGCCAGGCCCGGGACCGGATTGACCGGCCCATTGCCGTATACAATGTCAGTGGCGAATACGCCATGGTAAAGGCAGCCGCCCAGAACGGCTGGATTGATGAAAAGCGCATTGTCATGGAGTCCCGCCAGAAAGCGGCGGGCGCGGTAGACACGGTGCGAGTAGAGATTTATAGACAGATTGCCGGGAGACGAAGTTCCAAGTGGCCCTACCGGACCTGTTCCTCGAGTTCGCGTAACGAAGACCGGCATTCGAGCCGTTCCTCAGGTTGCCGAGGAACTGAACCAGAAACCAGCGCCGCCCTCACCGTGAATCCCTGTTTGGGGTTAGGAGGGGGCCAGCCCCCTCTCAGGGCTACGCCCTGATTCACCCCCGGCTACGGCCCGTAGCAGAAAGCCGGGAGACGAAGTCCCAAGCGGCCCAACCGGACCAGACCCACGAGATCGCGAAACGAAGACCGGCAAGCGAGCCGTCCCACAGGCAGCCGAGGAACAGAACCAGACGGATTGTGCCTTTGACCTTACCGCCGGAGGTGTCGAAGTAGAAGTAGTCACCGACACCGGTCGTCGCCGAGCCGCCGAGCCCCTTTCCCAAGATGAGGCCGTTGACGAACTGGATGTCGAGCATGTAGCCATCTGCCGTCGGCATGCACGCCGCCGTCGGGGTCACCCCGTCCGCCACGGCGTTCTTCTTCTCATTGCGTGTGTCGGGGTTGACCGCGATGCCGAAGCCCGTGCCGTCGGAGACGAAGAGCGTATCGCCCATGAACTCCCACAGGCCCAGCCCCGTCTCGACGCCGCCGACCTTGAACGGATGCTTGCCGTCCTTCGCCACCTGGCCGTCGCCCACGAGGGCATCGGTGTTGCCCGTGCACCACGGCGCACTCTGGAGCCATGTGTTCACGGTCGTGTTGAACGCCTTGGCGACGTCCATAAGAAGCGCCACGTTGCCGTCTGCGAGCGTCTCCTTGCCACCGACAACGGCGCCGTCGAACACGTCGTACGCTGCCGTGGCGCCTCGGTCTGGGCACGTGGTGCCCGTGTCGGTGCCGTACATCATCGACGCACCCACGGGAATCTTCGCCGCCTGCTCGGCGGTGACGACCACGCGCGTGACGCCTGTCTCGGCGAGCGCGGGGTGGATCTGGATGTTGAAGTCCGCGCAACCCGGGAAGTCCACCTGGGAGGACTTGCAGAGCGTCTTGGTCAACTGGTGGAAGTTGATATACCACTGGTCATAGACGCTCATGCCCGAGTAGCCCGTGGTCGCGGTCTTGCAAAGGTCGACGAGCGAGTCGTGCGACGTCGTGCGGTTGGCGACCTTCGCGCCCGAGACGGAGCGCGGGCGCCCGTCGGCGTCGATGCTCATGGGGTATGTCGGCGTCAGCATGTACGGTCGCAGCGTGCCGTCCGGCAGCAACGCCTTGGGGTTCGGCTGCGAGCCCGTGAAGCGCGTATCAGACCACGAGACGAGCAGGTTGCCGTTCGTCAGCACATCGACCGCCTGCCACACGACCGGCGCGATCTCGTAGACGTTGTTGCCATGTCCGTTGTCCACGCGCGAGAAGCCGTAGTCCACGCCGTCGATGGCCTCGACCCACGGCACGCCGTCGGCGTCGGCCCCGGCGTTGGCGGACACGTGGAACCACGGGCCGCCCTCGGTGTCGAACGGGTCGACAGCCGCGCTCGTCGCCGTCGCCGGCACGAACTCGGTGGAGGCCACGCGCTTCGCGGCGGCGCTCATGGGCTGGATGTCGGTGGGGCTGCCCGCCGGGATGAGGAACGTGTACACCAGCCCCGTCTTGTGCTTGTCCACCATCGCGGCGACGCTCTCGTTGGCGTAGCGGCCCGTAGAGGCGTCGCGCTCGAGCGCCTTCTGGTCGCCCAGATTCTTCACCGCGCCGACAAGCGCCCACACCGCCTCGTCCGATGCCAGCGGGTCCGCGTACTCGAACCCCTCGGTTGCCTGCTCGGTTGCCTGCTCGGCTGCCTGCGTATCGGCCATTTAGGCACCTACCTTTCGCATCTGGCAAATCTTGCCGTTTACCTTCTTGAGTCCCAGCGCCGTCACGGCAGCCGCCGAGTCGATAATCGACTGGTAGTTCAGGGCTGCCGTCTTGGCGTCCTTGAGCGCCGCCTGCGCGTCGGCGAGGGCCTTGGTCGAATCCTGCTCGCGCTTCTGCTCGGCGGTCTTGCGCCCCGTCTCCGCCTCCTTGCGCTCCGTCTCGGAGGTCTTGCGCTCGGACTCGGTCCGCCCGCGCTCGGTCTCGGCGTCGGCGCGCTTTTTCTCAGCCGTTTCGACAGAAGCCTTGAGCTGCTTGAACTCGTTGTTGACCTTGTTCACGCCAGCCGCCGCGTCCGTTGCGGGCTTCTTGAGCTCCGCGATCTGCTCGGCGGTGAGGTCGCTGTATCTCAGCGCGTCGCCCTTCGGCACGCCGACGACCAGCACGTTGTTCTCCATCGTCGCCGTTGCCTCCGAGCCCGAGGCGAGCGTCGTGGCGCGTGCCCCCTTGACCTCGGCGGCGACGGCCCTGTCGCGTGCGGCCTCCGCCGCCTTCTGCGCGGCCTTGGCCTCGTCTCGCGCCGTCTCTGCGTCCTTGATGGTGCGCTGGTCGCTCGGCTCGTAGATGTACTCGGCGGGCTTGGCTCGCCTCTTTACGTCCCAGAGCGCCTCGATGCGCGTGCGCCCGCCGTATGCCTCGTCCGTGATGTAGGCCCATGCGTACACGCGACCCGCCGCCTGGAGCAGCTCGTCGGGAATCTTCGCCTTGTTGCCGGCGACCTCGACCGTGTAGCACGTCCCCGTGGTCGACTTGGCGAAATGCACCTGCTCGCAGCCGACAACCTCGACCTCGCGCCCGGTGTCCCACTGCCACAGCTCGCCGTCAAGCACCTGCAATGCCGCCATCACTCATCACCTTCCTCGTCGTTGTCGTCGTCCTCGTCGCCCTTCTGGGCGCCCTTCGCGTTAGCCGCCAGGGCGGGCGGCAGCGCTGCCATGCGCTCCTCCTGCTCCCGCTGCTTTCGCTCCAAAATCTTCGCCCTCTCGTCGGGCGTGATGTTCGGCAGCTTTCGCAGGATCGTCTCGTCGTCCAGCCACTCGGCCTCCAGGCACACGGTCTCGACCTGCTCCTTGGTGTTGCTGATGCGAGTGCGCGTGAACACGGGCGTGTCCTCGATGCCCTGGAGGGCGAGGATGTCCATGATACCCTCGCGGATGTGGCGCTCGAACTCGGCGGCCTCCTCGTCCATCGGCTGGTATGCCGCGTCGATATGGTCGTTGGTCGCCCCCGCCGCGATGGTGTGGACGTCCAGCGCGCCGAAGTCCTCGTAGATGTCGGCCTTGATCTGCGCCAGCGTCTCCTTGCGGCCCTCGACGGGCACCTCCTGCGTGTACGGCGTCACGGACTGCCCCTGCTCGGCGTCGACCTCGGCCACGTGCGTCAGCTTGAGCTTCGCCCGCCACAGGTCGAGGTCCCTGTCGTCCATGCCGCCGGCTCCGTTGATGAGCCAGTAGATCTGCGCGCAGTCGCGCGTGTCGTTCACCAGGCCGCTCTTGATGAGGTCGTAGGCGTCGATGCTCTCGCGCATGCCGACGAGCGTGCTCTGGTGCGCGTCGCTGCCCCAGACCGCCACGATTGGCAGGCGGGAGTAGTTCTCCGCATCGACGGCCAGCTTCATCCCGTCCGCCGGTATCTCCCGATACGTGACCTTGTAGGCGCGCTTGGCCTCGGCCACCTCGAAGTCGAAGCCGCTGCCGCCCGACACCATCTCCGTGTAGCCGTCCTGCTCGTAGAGTGTCGCGTGCCACGGGTGGTCGGAGTCGAGCCGCCAGAACCTCACGCCGGCGTATAGCGCCCCCGAGTACTCGTCCCACACCGGGCAGAACTCGTCGGCGGTGAACACGTCGATGTGGTCGAGGTTCCAAAACGGGAATGACACACCGTGGATGAGCGCCTTGAGCCCCATCTCCATGACGTCGTCGTCGAAGCGGTCGCCAAGCCCCTCCTTGGTCGTGTCCTTGCCGCCCGCCGAGACGTCCACGAAGCTCACGCCCTTACCGAGCGAGTACGTGCAGCGCTGGACGTTTAGGCGCTTGAACAGGTTACTCGCCAGCCTCAGCTTCGAGGCCGTGAAGTCCTCGGCCTCGGCACCGGAGCACGAGTAGATCTTCTGCACGAACCGGTTGATCGTGACGTTGTGCTGGCGGTAGTACTCGTTCGCGGTGACGGCGTTGCGGTACATCTCGCTCGACATGTGCCGCTCGATGGCATCTGCCGCGAATGCCGTCGCCGACGCCGCCGCCTTGAGGTCGCCATCGGTCACCAAAGGACCCTTAGACAAAGCCGCTACCTCCCTCCAAAGAATGGGTTTACCTGCCGTTTCGCAGGCTTGTACATGCGCAGTGTTGCCACGCCGTAACGGAGCGCGTCGCAGCTGTGGTCCTCGACCTTGACAGGCTTGTCGCCGTCCGCCTTGGCGTCCCAGCAGTAGCCGCCGAGCTCGCCTATCAGCCCCGTGCAGGCGTCGGAGATACGCACCGTGCCGTTGCCCAGGCACACATCCGTCTCTCGTATGCCGTCCGCGACGTCGTTGCGCCCATTTTTGGTCTTGAACCCGGCCTGCCGCATCGCGGCGATGAAGCTCGTGGCGCTCGGGTCGATGATGAACGTGGGCGGCTTGCCCAGCCCGCGCACGAAGTCGGCCATGTCGGCCACGTAGTCGGCGTCCGTCTTCTGGTGCCCCGTGTCGCGGCCCGAGTAGCGGTACTCGTCCACCGCGTGCCACACCTTGCCGTCAAACGCCCACAGCAGCGCCGCGAAGGCGTTCTGCGTGCCGTAGTCGCAAGACACCGCGTACTTGGCGGCGCTGCCCGTATATCGGCTCTCGAGGGCACCCTCCCACTCGGGGTAGACCAGACCCTCGGCCAGCGTCCACTTGCCCAAGATGTAGCGGTCGTAGTACACGCCGCTGCCGTAGTCCTTGATGAGGGCCTCGATGACATCCGGTGCCAGCGCACCGTCCCAGATCGTGTAGTCCTGCCTGTAGATGTCGCTGTCGCCGTCGAGGAACCGCTTGAACCAGTGGTTGGGGCTGTCGGGGTTGCAGGTGCCGTCGAAGCGGCTATGCTCGCAGCGCAGGCGGCTCTTGAGCATCTGGAACACGTCTTCGCTCCACGTGGCGACCTCGTCGCCGTAGACCCACTCGAACGTGGCGCCCTGAATCTTGGATACGCTTGTCTTCTTATCCGCCCCGAGGCAGTAGACCTTGCGCCCGAATATCTGGGCCGTGTTGTCCCGCCCGATCTGGCTGACGACGTCTTCGCTGTAAAGGGAGCGCATCGGCTCGAGGATGTTGCGCTCGAGCGTCGAGCGGGTGTTCCCGATCATCACCGCCAGCCCCTCGCCCCTCATGGCGAGAAGCCTCTGCGGTATGGTCACAGCTATGTCGACGTAGCTCTTGCCCGAGCCCGTCGCCCCGCACTTCACGTTGTAGCGGTGCGTGCAGTTGGCGAGATACTCGCCCTGCATCCTCGTGAGCGGCATCGGCTACTCGTCCCCGCCGATTGAGGACGGCACGGACAGCACCAGCTCCTTGGCGGCCTTGAGCACCGCCGTGTCGGTGGTGTCCATGATGCGCTGCGCCTTGGCGTACTCCTGCGGGTACTTGCGCTCCAAAAGCCACGCCGCCGCCTGCCAGCTGTCGCCGCTCGCGTCCATGATGCGGCCCACGAGCGTCGCCTTGCGCTCGACCTCGGCCTTTTTTAGAACGTGACACAGTTGACGCTGATTGTCTGTTCTGGGGTGGTTGATCCAGCGGCTGTATGTCTCACGTGCGACCCCGAGATATGCGGCGATGTCCTTGTCGGTCAGTCCGGCACGGCACAGGCGGACGGCATCCTCGATGCCATCCTTGGTCAGTTTTTCACGCCCTTTTCCCGCCACAAAATCACATTTCCGCTGGTAGATAGCCATATGGAAACGCGAACGTTCCCACCTTTTTACGCACGTGGACAAGCGCGTGCGTTTGCCCACGAGCGTAAAAAGGGGGTAACGTTTAAAGAAAAGGCCCCGGTTTCCCGAGGCCTTCCGGCTACTCGACCTTGGTCGATTTGATTCTGATTACCTCGGCCAGCCTCTCAAGCGTCTCCGTCCAGCTTCTGCCGTCTGTGCGCGGCCTGTCGTATGCGGTTGCTCTCCGCCTCTTCCTCGAGCCGCCTCTTCCGCTCCGCCAGATAGCACCCCTTGCACAGCCTCCACTTCTTCGCCTGCGCCGACGTGTCGAACACGGGCCGCGCGTCGCACACGATGCACAGCCCATCCGTTCCGGTCGAAAAGCGCCCGTACCGCTGCCGCGCGTGCCTCACGGCGCTCGGCGTCACCCTCAGCTCCGCCGCGATCTCCGCCGCCGTCCGCTCCGGGTGCGCCTGCATCCGCCTTATCATCTCGTCCGTCCACAGGACGTAAGAGGAGCGCCCCTTCCGGAGCGCCCACTCGTCCCTCAACGGATGTGTTGACTTTGTAGATGGGCCTTTTGGCCCATCTCCTACAGGTGGCCTACACGCCATTCGCATACCCCCTCGCGCTCGGTTTGCTTCGGCTACCATACCAAGCGCCGGGGACTACCTCACGCACGGCGCTCGATTATCGCCCCGCACTTCGGGCAATGGACGGCTTCATACGCAAGCATGTCCCCGAAGCCGATATGCTCCCAGATCTGCCCATCCCATCCGTAGTCGGAACAATGGAAGTAGCCGTCGACCATCCGCTTGCCCGGGATGAACGGATCCTGCTTGTGCTCGACAAGGTCGTGGCAGGTCGGGCGGTCGATTAGGTCGGCAATGGCAAAGTATGTTTTCTCAGGAGCTGTGATATATACACGGCCTGTTGCCGTGAGTTGCAAGCGGTCCCACCACTCCCTTAGCGTTAGACAACTAAATTCCGCCTGTTCGCGCAGTTTCTTGGCCACCTCGCGGCGCTCCTCATCGGTAATCATCTGCGGTCCTCGCTTCCTCTATGCGCTGCTCAACACAATTCGCGATGTTCTTCTCCCAAATGGCAAGGTCGCTCATCGTCTTCTTGTGTCCTCGCACAACAGCCTGCTTGAACTGGATGATGTGCAGGAGCTGCGCCAGCGCCGGGTCGTCACCTATGCCATGCGCCTCCGCACGTTTCTCCAGCTCAACGTAATCGGCAAAGTTCATCTGTCGTCAACCTCCACTCCGCATCGTCTTTTGTACGCCCCGCACTTGACGATCACATCAGACGTGACCTTCCTGGTGATCACGCACGAGTACCCGATTGACGCGGGAAAGCCGTACACACATGTCGCGCAGGCGCTCTTGAGGTGCTCGACCATGCGGTCGTACTCTTCCTCCGCCGTCATGACTCCACCTCTATCACGAGTTCGTGTATGTCTATGCCCGTCTCCTCGGCAATGGAGAACAGGATGCTCAGCGAAATGCTCTTACGACCGTTCAGCAGCTCGCTGAAATACGAAGTCGAGATGCCGAGCGTCTTGGCAAAATCGCCTTGCGTGAGATCGTGGTCAATCAGATAGTGTTGGATGGCCTTCCTATTGAGCACGTAATCGGTCGTCGCCCTCATCGCTTGCCCTCCCGTTCCAGAAGACCGCAGCCGTCTCCTTCGCAAGGTTCTCGTCGTCTCCACCGTACGAGTAGACCTTCGGGCCATCTGCGCCGCAACGGTAGCACCGGACGGCGTACAGCGTCATACCCGAGGCCGATACCCGCTCGCTCCTGATGATGGTGCTGTGCCTGCCGCAGAACGGGCACGGCTTCAGCCCTTCAAGTAGCTCTAGCTCACTCATTCGTCCTCCTTGCGCTGGAACCCGAGCTGCTCGGTTATGTCGTTCTCGTTGAACGTCCACAAGTACATGTCGAACACTTCATACGAGTCGTCGATGATGACATTCGATACGTTCATCTCACGCAGCCGGCCATCCTCTTGCATGACCACGGCAACCGGCTGACGGGTTTTACCCGTATCCCTGCTGCTCGAGGATATGCAGCAGTCGAGGTCGGTGGTCGTCTTGTCGAAAACGCCGACGAGCAGCGCCCTCTCGTAGCCGGTCTTTGAGTCCGTCTTGAACGACTGGACGAAGCACGGCACAAGGTTGCTAGTCAACATCAGTCCTCACCTTCTCCAGCTTGCGCCCGCAGAACGGGCAGAATGTGATGTGCTTGATGTAGCCCGCTGCCGTCACGCTTACATCGGTGGTGCCATAGCCAGCTCCATCAGCCGAGACACTAAGCTCAATCTCTGTATCCAGCTCAACCTTGACCATCGGTTCACCATCGCATCCGCGCATCAGTGTCGTAGTCCCAATCGGAACGTTTTGGCAGCCATTATGCGGAGCGTCGTATGTTGACACGACGCGAGGGCCGTCGCAGAAAAAGCAGCTCATTCGTCCTTACCCCTCAGCTTGCGGATGCGGTCGGCGGTGGCGCGAGCGATGCGCAGCGCACTGTACCCGGCATAGCGCCCGCAGCAACCCGTGAGACCATCCAAGTCCTCGAGCAGCTTCTCCCAGCTGTCAGGCGGGGTGAGGTAGAGTTCCTCGGCGTCGTAAATTGCAAAGTCGGTTTCGACAGACCACCCGGCATCTTTCCGAGAGAATATGAAGACCTCAACGTTCTGCTTGCTGCCGTCATAGTCGTACAGCACCTTCGTATCTAGCGGAATGTCTCGCCCCTCGGCGTCTTTGGGCAACTCAATCATTTGCCATCACCGCACATGTTGTGGACGCGCGCGGTGACGTCTCGCGCAAAAGCATCGAAACAGAAGAGATCGTCACCGAACTTACAGCCATCGCAATCCCTTCTCTCTCGATTGAGATACGAGCAGACGGTCCCATTTTGGTTGCGGACAAACCTGTCCAGATCGTCTCTCAGCCTCTCTAGGCTGTCAGGCGAGACAAGATAGAGACTGCCTGGATTCGTCAATACGGGGCCGCTTCCTTCCTTGATGCAGTAGAGCTTCGATTTAGCGAGAGCTTGATGGTCGGGGACCCTGATACCGGTCACGCGATAACGGGTGCCCTTCTCGTCGTAATACGTCCCGCCAAGCTCGATGTCCGCGCCGTCGGCGGTCTTGATGTCGATATTCATAGCCCAAACTCCTCGTAGTCGCGGCACTCGCCGCACTCGTCCTCGCAGTACAGCAGGTTCTCCATGAGCCACGCCACGGCCCACTTCGCCAGGCGCCAGAACCCTTCCTTGCGGTCGGGCGCCTCCGCGTCGTAGGCGCGCTCGAACTCGAGGTGGCAGTAGCCGTAGTCGACGTGGATGTCGCTGCCGCAGAAGTGCCTGCAGTTCCCGCACATCCGAGGCTCGCAGGCCCCGCCGAAGTGGCGCTCGATGGCGGCATCGGTCACCCCCATCGGGTAGCCGCCGACCCTCGAGTCACTCATCGCAGTCCGCCCCCCCTACGCTCTCGTCGAGCAGGTCGATGGCATCCCCGACGGTCGCCTCGATGCTCGTCAGCTGGCGGCGCAGGTTCTGCACGAGGCTCGCGTCGGCGACCTCCGCCCTTCCCGCCTCGTAGGCGCGCTCGATCATGTCGGTCACCGCGACCTGCATCGCCGTGTCGTTGTAGCCGCGCCTGACGCGGTACTTCCCCAGGTAGGCGTGCGCCCTGTCCTGCGGCCTGCACTCGCGGTCGAAATGGAACACCTCGACCGCGTCGGCCTTGATCTGCTCCAAAGTCTCCATCACAGACGTCCCCTCTCTCGGTTCCTCTCGTTGCAGCGCTCGATTGCCGCGTCCACGTCCTCCTGCGTGAACCCCTCGGCGTCGAGCAGGCTGACGACCGCCTGGACCACGTCCATGCACTCGTCGATAAGGTTCTGGCGGTACTCCCTGCGCGCCGTCATGATCGGGCTGAGGCGCATGTCGTCGCAATCCTGCCAAGCGCCGTATACCTCGGCCGCCTCCTCGAGCGGCTTGAGCGCCTGCACCTTGGGTGCGTCCGGCTCATCGAGCGCCCCGAACTCGAACCTGTATCCGTCCCGCATCAGATTCGTCTCCCCTCAGCCAGCGCGGCGCGCATGGCGTTGACCTCGCGGCCCGACTCGCTCCTCGTCCCGAGGTACACGTCCACGGGCCGCTTGCTCTCGTTCCTGTGAGCCACGTTCTCGCACCAGCCGCAGCAGTACCGCTGGTGCGCGCCCCTCGCGCGGAACCGCCTGCCGCACTGACGGCACACGAGCACGTTGCCCCCTCGCATGTCCCGCGACTCAGCCCTCATGTCGCGCCTCCCAGTAGTTGCACCTAGCGAGCCCCTGCGTGGTGTGCACGAAGTCGGGGCAGCGCATGCACGTGTACCGCTTGCGGCCCTCGCCGGACGCCGTCATGACCGCCTCGCTCACGGCGCAGAACCCGCACGTCTCGCAGCGGGCGCTGCGCGGCCCGTCGTCGTAGATGTCGGCGAACCCCTCGGGTCTGCCCATGTTCTCGCTCCTCTCGGCGTCCAAGCTCATGACGCCCTCCTCTCGCATGCGGCCCTCGCATCAAGCAGACGCCGCGCGTCCTGGTACGCCTTGAGCGCCACCGGGTCGGCGGTCGTCCCCCTCGGGGCCTTCACCTTCGCCGGGTCGATGCCCGGATGTTCCTCGCGCCACCTGCGCTCGAGCTCCGCCCTCGTCTGCTCGGGCGTCCTCGTCGGCTTGAACGTGGCGGCCTCGACCTCCGAGGCGGTGGGCTTGCCCCTCGCCCGGTCGTCGGCGTCGATGCGCTTCTGGCGCCTGGACCAGTCGAGCGCGAGGGCGCCCCAGTTGCTCACCGGCTGGCCGTTGCCCTTGACCCATCCCTGAGACTCGAAGTAGGCCCAGAAGGCGTCCGGGTCGCCGCTCAGGCAGTTGGCGCCGAAGTAACCGCGGGCCTCCTCCAGCGACGGCGGCTCGAACTCGGGCGGCGCGGCGGGGGCACCGCCCCCATCACAGGACAGCTCAGCACAATCCAGTTCAGTACAGGACAGGCTAGGGTAGGTTAGGCTAGGGTTTTCGCTTTCCGAAACCGGGGTTTCGGGTTTGTCTGAAACTGGTTTCCCGTTTGAAAAACCTAGGTTTTCGCTTTCCGAAACCGGGGTTTCGGGTTTGTCTGAAACTGGTTTCTTGCGCGGGCGGCCGCCCTTGCCGCCCCTGCCGCGCGCGTCCTTGGAGTTGTCGATGGCGTTCTTCATCGCCTTGAAGACGCGGCGGAGGTGCTTCGGAAGGTCGGCCTCGACGCCGTGCAGCCCGTACATCATGATCGCGTCGGCGAGCATCGCGCGGTCGCGCAGGTCCTCGGGGTCGCTCGCGTCGAAGTCGTCGTAGACCTCGGCGAAGCTGTCGAACACGGTGAAGGCCATCAGAACCACCCCCAGAGAAGCGAAGAGAAGAACAGGAAACCCGCGGAGAAGGAGGCGGCGAACAGGGCCGCCTCCCAGTGGTCGCGGATGATGTCGGGTACGTGCCTCATCAGAACGGCACATCCTCGTCGTAGAACTCGGACTGCGGGACCGCGGCGTAGGCCTGCTGGGCGCTCCACTGCGGCGCGGCCTGCGCCTGTGGCTGCACGGGCACCGTGTCCGCGAGGCTCTGCTGCGGCTGGGCCTGCGTCTGCCCCTCACGGCGCACCATGACCTCGATCTCGTCGACGATAACCTCGAGCTTCGAGCGCTTCTGGCCGTCGCGCTCCCAAGAGCTGTAGCGCAGCTTGCCCTCGATCGCGACCTTCATCCCCTTGGCGAGGAAACGGCCAACGGCCTCGGCGCGGTTGCCGAACATCGTGCAGTCGACGAAGTTGGGGTAGTCCTCCCATTCACCCGTCTGCGCGTTGCGGCGGCGGTCGTTTACCGCCACGCCGAAGGACAGGACCTGCGTCCCGCCCGCCGTGGCGCGCAGCTCGGGGTCGCGGGTCAGGTTGCCGCTGATGTTCACTCGGTTGATGCTCACTGCCCGTCCTCCTTCGCGGTCATGTTGTTCTTGATAAACGCGACAAGGCGCGGCCCCTGCATGTAGCCCAGGCCGCTCACGCGGCGGCCGTCGGGGATGTCAAGCGCCTTGACGATCACCTTCGCCTTGACCGTGCCGATGCCCGGGAACGAGCGGGCGAACTCCTCGACCTTGAGCCTCTGCGCGATGGGCGCCTCGATGGCCGCCTCGGGCGGGATGTTGCCCGCCTTGCAGGCGGCCTTGAACGCGGCGCGCTCGCGGCGTGTGTGGGCGGCCTTCGCCATCGCCTCCTTGCGCTGCTCCGGCGTTCGGAGCGGCGGCAGGTTGTTCTCTCCCATGTCCTACATCCTCTCGACGTATCCGTGAATGCCGTTGTCGACCATGACGGCCCTCACGCGGCGCAGCTCGTCTGCCGTGGCGCACTCGATGACAACGCGGTAGCCCCTCTGCGGTGCTGGGGCCGCATCCTCGGCCACATCCGGCTCGGGGCGCGACGGGACCACCCGCACACACCTCGGCACGCCCAGGGGCGGCTCAGGCTCCTCGGCGGGCAGCGGCTCGGGGTCGGGCGGCAGCGGCGCGGGCTCCGGCTCGGGCTCCGGTGCGGGCGCCATCGCCTGCTCGTAGGTCGCCGCGAGCGCGGCGGCCTTGGCGACCTCCTCTCGATGAGCGGCGACCGCAGCCGCCACCTCGCCCGAGTCCGCCGGCAGGGTCCTCGCCCACCACGCGACGGCCCACGCCTTCTCGGACTCGTCCGCGTAGTCGAGGCCGTTGACGAACTTGAACTGGTGCAGCAGCTCGCCCACGCGGCGCTCGATGATGTTCTTGGCCTTGACCTCGCCGAAGCTCGCGTTGAGCCACTTGTCGTCGGCGATGCGCTCGTATGGCACCAGCGGCCCCATCTCGCCCGCGAGGTCGCAGTAGTGGCCCTTGAGCGCGGTGAGGCGGCGGGCCCTGCACTCGCCGTCGTATCGGTCGATCTCGGCCTTGTACTCATCGGAGAGCGCGTCGATGGGCGCCGTGATCTCGCCGATGGTCTTGTCGAACGTCTTTAGCAGGTCGTTGTACTTCTTCTTCGCGGCCTTGCGCTGCGCCTCGATGGGCTCCTTCACGTCGTTGACCGCCGCGCGGTACTTCTTCGCCGCCTTGAAGTCCTCGTCCTTCTCGATGCGCTTGACGTCCATGTAGTCCGCCAGCTTCTCGTCCACGTTCTTCTTAAGCTTTGCCAGCTTGTCCTCGAGCGTGTCGTCGATGGCGAGCGACGCAACCAGCGTGTCGAAGTCCTCCTCGAGCGGCACGGCCTCGACTGCCAAAACCTCGTCTGCCATTAGAAACCTCCCAGCAGGTCGTCGTCGGTCGCGTACTCGGCGGGCGCGGGCTCATAGACGGGCACGGGCTCCGGCTCGGGTGCGGCGGGCTCGGGCTGCGCCTTGCGGGCCGCGATCTCCTCCTCCATCCACGAGGCCGCGCGGCGCGCCTGCATGAGCGTCATGTCGTGCATGGAGCCCGACGTGCAGCCCACGGCGGCGCAGATGGCAGCCATGGCCCCGGCGCTGTCGAGCCCTGTCGCCGCCATGAACGGCTTGAACAGGTCACGCACGGGCTGCAGGTCCGCAACGGGCTCGACGCTCTCGGCCTCGACGGCCTGAGTGCCGGCGTGCATGTCCCGCTCGACCTTCTGGTCCATCTCCTCGCCCGTGTACATCCCGCCGAACTCGTCGGGGTAGGCAAGGCGCCACGCGCCGGCCTTGGCGCACTTCTCGATCATGACGCCCGGCATCTTCGCCCAGTTGCTCTTGCCGGTGCTGTAGTCGGTGAGCGCCAGCTCCACGTAGGCCGGCTCCTTGCCGTCCTTGAACTGCACCTCGGCCCAGCCGCCGAGCAGCTGCTCGCCCACCTGCTTGTAGACGGCGCTGCCGCGCTTCTTGACGATCTGCCCTTCGCGCATCACCACGACGCCGCTCTTGATGCCGCCGTAGCTCTCCTGACGGTTGGCGCGGCGGTTGAACACCTGATAGCTCGTGATGATACTCGCCGGGGCGCTGCCGTACTTGACCAGGTACACCTCCTTGGTGAACGGGTTCAGGTGCTGGCGGTTGCAAAGCTCCACGCACAGCGCCAGCTCGCTTTCGGTCGCGTTCGGGCACAGGCGCTCGCGGATGTCCTGCGAGGTGAACTTGACGGGCATGCCCGCATCGTCCTTGAACTCGATGATCCCGTTACTCATTGATGGTCACCTTTCCGTCCTTGACCTCAACTTTCTCGACGTCCACGCGGCCCGCAAAGTCGGCGATAAGCCCGCGCAGACCGTCCTCCTTGTAGATTCGCTCCGTGCGCGCGACCATCGCGACGAGTTTCTTCGCAATTCGCAGCTCCTTGTCGGCGCCGAAGTACTTGTTCATGACGCACAGCTCCTCGATCTTCTCGTGGCACAGCAGACCGTAGGCGACGCCGCGCAGGCAGGCGGGCTTCACGCCCAGCGCCTTGATCTCGTCTCCGTCGCGATCGGCGATGGCGACGAGGGCGGTGGCGAACTCCTCCAAGGCGTCGGGCTTGTTGCCGCCGCCGTGTACGTTTACGTGCATGTACTCCATTACTTAATCTCCGTTTCTCTTCTTCTCCCTGGTGCCTGCGAACCAGCCGCGGTAGACCTGTATGTCCATGTGCGGCTCGATGCCGCGCATTCGGGGCCACTTGACGACATGGAGCTCGACCACCTGGTTGTCGTCACCCCAGACAGCCCCGTTCATCCCGTCCAGCACCAGCTTGGCTATGTTGTCCGCGTCCGGCTTGAACGTGTAAGGCTCCGACGTGATGCTCTTCGGCCTCGACTCCGGCAGCGGGCCGTACGCGTCGATGCGTACCGCGACGGGGACCCTGAACGGGAACAGCATTCCCTTGAGACCCGGGTACGCCTCCCGCATGGCCTTGAGCGCCGCGTCGCGGATGGCGGCCTCGTTGCGGATGGTCTCGGTGGGCGTGTACATCCGCGCGTGGCGTCGGTCGAGCCTGTGGCGAAGCTTGCCGGCCACGAACGGGACGGTGAACGCGAAGTTCCTTCCGATCACAGCATCGACCCCATTCCAAGCACGACGCGGATGCCGTCTGCCGCGAGCAGCATCGCCCGCAGGACGTACGGCATGAGCGCGTACACCGCGAACAGGAGCGCGATGTACCCAGCGCACCTAAGCAGCCTCGATGCCATGCGTTCCCTCCTCGATCCACTCGTCGACCCACTCCGGGCGCACCATGCGCCCCACCTTGCGCCCCTCGGGCAACTGCGAGCGCAGGCGGCCCGCCTTGCACTCGATGCGCAGCGTGTCGTAGGGCACCCCCGTCACCCTCGACGCCTCGCGCAGCGTGTACATCAGCTTGTGCCTGATGCCAAGCTCGTCGGCCATCTGCTGGAACGTTTTGGCTCTGCTAGAATCCATGAGTGACCTCCTTTCAGGTCAGGGAGCCGTCCCCGCTTTCCACACTGGGCGGCTCCTTTTTTGTCTTTCCGGGGCCTCGCCCCCGGCACGGCACCGGTAGGGAACGTCCCCGCGGATGGTTATGGAGAGCCGCGGGGCAACGGTGCCGCCCCGGGAGCGGGGCCTGCGGGATGCCTGAGCGGCAATACCCGCGTGTCCGCGTTATGAGCGCGGTAGGCTTCGGGCCATGATTAGGAGACAGCCGACATACCGACCGAGGCACGCGAAGCCGGAGGCGCCCTTCAGGCGCGCCCTCCGGTCGGCGCTAGCGCTTTTTGTGCGCTCCTCCCTCATCGGGACGCTCAGCTGGGCCGCGGGCTTCATCCCCGGCATCCCGGGACTCTTTGCGCAGATAGCGCTTCAGCTCCTTGACTCGCTCATCGATCAGATGCAGCTTGAGGATGATCGCGAAGCACCACGAGGCTAGGCACCAGAACCCCCAGTCCCCCATCACTGCTCGCCGCCCAGGTAGACTTCCTCCAGGCCGGGCATGTAGACGAGCGAGTTGCCCAGCGTGAAGTAGACTTGCCCGTACAGGGCGAACGTCACGGGCGAGGCGATGTAGTACTCGGTCCCGTCGAACTCGCCCAGCTTCTCGGTGCCCTTCTCCAAAATCTTGATGTGCTGCTCGTTGGTGAAGCCGAACGTCTGCGAGATACGGAATGCGGCACTCTTGTCGGTCTCGACGTAGGAGCCGTCGACAAGCTCGAAGTCGTAACGAACCCTCTTCATCGCTACTCACGCCCCTTCTGCAGCTGATACATGACCCACTCGCCCGCGCCGAGGCCGACCATCACCGGCTGGATGCCGGGGTCGATGGCGTCGGCAGTGTTCATCACCACCGTGCGCTGGACGTAGGCCATGACCGCCTCGCCGCGCAGCAGGCCGTCCAGACGACCGCGGGCGTCGAGGAACGACTCGAAGGCCTCGTGGTGCCAGCCGCCACCGGCGTCGCACCAGCAGACGATGGCCTCGATGCCCGAGAAGCCCTGCGGGCACTCGATCTCGAAGGACTTCCCGCGCGCCTCGTACCTGATGTTCTCGCGGCGCATCTTCACGTCTCCCATGTCGCCCTCCCTAGAGCTCGAAGTCTGAAAAGTCGCGGGCCTCGGCGGGCTCGGCCTCGACCGTGATGGCCTCGGGGATGTTCCAGCCGCCCAGCTCGATGTCGATGTAGTTCTCGTTCATGGTTCTCTCCGTTTCGTTTGGTCAAATCTAATTTGACTTCTCAGCTAAAAAAATAGTCGGGTCAACTCCGAAGTGTTCCCCGAGCGCCTTTGCTCTGGCAGGGTTCATACGGTGCTCCTGGTCGTTCTCGAGAGCGTCGTATGCCGGTAAAGAGATTCCAAGAGCTGCGGCGATGTTCTTCTTTTGGAAACGCTCGACGCCTGCCTCTCGGTACTCCTGCAAGCTTTGCATGTGCTCCTCCTTTCGTTGACTAAAGGTTAAACCTTATTTGACCGCGGGTCAACTTAAAATTATCTATAAATCAATTTTTCTTTAATTAGAATTAAATTACGTTTAACCGAAGGAGGGTCCATGAGTTTCGCAAACCGAGTAAGAGCCCTGCGTGAGGCGCGTAATTGGAACCAGGAGGACGTCGGAAACAGGCTCAACCCGAAGGTCACCAAGGCCGCCGTTGCATCGTGGGAGTCGGGCAAATCTCAACCGAGAATGTACCGGCTTGAGCAACTCGCCGACCTCTTCGATACCACCGTCGCCGACCTCATGGGAGAGGACGCCACCGAGACCGCCATCAGCGGCACGTCGCGCATGGTCCCCCTGCTGGGCTTCGCCCACATGGGCGAGCCGTGCGACGAGGGGAGCCTCGCCGACGAGGTCGAGGTCCCCGCCTCCATCGCCGACGCGCACCCGCGCGCCTTCATGGTCCACGCCCAGGGAGGCTGCATGGACAACCGTTTCCCCCACGACGCCCTGCTGCTGGTCGACCCCGACATGGAGCCGGTCAACGGCCAGCCCGTGCTCGCCGAGACGTCCGACTACGGCGCCGTGGTGCGCAACTACACCCGGGGCCGCTCGACCGTGATGCTCACGGCGGACAGCCACAGCGGCGAGTACGACGACATCCTCGCCGGGCCGGGCGACGAGCCCGTGGTCTGCAAGGGCCGCGTGGTCTGGTACATGGGCGAGCGGGACGAGAGGGGCTAGAGGAGTACCGATTTCAAAGGCGTCGAATTCGATGCCTTTAGAGGAGCGCCAGCAGCGCCATACCTATGGCCCGCCCGATGAGGCATCCGATGGCCCAGCACACGATCAGGACGACGAAATGCAGAAGGAAGGGGTAGTCGTCGTGCATATCTTCTCCAAGCGCGATATAGAGCCGGACTATTCCGGCTACGTCGACGAGTATCGTTTCATCCCGTTAACGCCATCGCTCGAGGAGACGCTCGCGGAGATGGTCAGCAAAAGGACGTTCTCACGGAAGGACGAGGCGCTGGAGCTGGAGGAGCTGGGATACATCCGCGACCTCGTGTTCCACACGTCCACCGCCTACACGTTCCGCATTGCCGCGAAGGGCCGGTGCTACGCCGCCGAGGCGGAGGCCTACAGGGAAAGACGCGACCGCTGGGCCGCGGCGAGGGCCGAGGAGGAGCGGCGGCGTGGCAGGTCGGTATTCATGAGGGAGGCCGCGATAGCACTGCTGTCCGCGGCTGCGGGCTCGGCGGCGATGTGGCTCGCCACGGGCTGAAATACGGAAAAGCCGCCCCGTTCAGGCTCAAATCGACCGCAAGGGGCGAGATTCCATGCGTCTACATCTAGGGAGGTGATGCCCATGAAAGCGAAAAATCTCGGGACCCCAGGCTGATACCGAGGTCCCGAGACTAAGGAGACGGCCCCTGCACTTTGGAACGTGAGACGGGGCCAGAGTCAGAACCGGGCGAAACGGAGAATAAGCCCGCGATCTGAACGGATCTGATTATATGACAAAGAAGCAGCGCCGCCGCGTCTGGGGCTCCGTGACCGAGATGAGGCGCGGCAAGAAGTACGTCCTGCGCTGGATGCAGAACACGCCGCAGGGCCGCAGGCGCAAGACCAAGACCGTGTACGGCACCTACCGCGAGGCGTGCGCGGAGCTCGACCGCATCCACGTCGAGCACGCCGATGACGCGCCCGTGCCCACCATAGCCAAGGCCTACGAGACGTGGCTCGTCCCCAAGATGGCCGCACAGGTCGAGGCGGGGACGCTCGCCCCCAACACCCGCGACCTCGTGCTGCGGTCGTGGAGAAACTACGTCGGACCCCGCTGGGGCGCAATGCCCGTCGACCAGCTGCGCGCCGTCGAGCTGCAGGACTGGCTGCTGACACTGCCCGCCGCCACAGCAGATACCGCCCTGCTCACCCTGCGCAAGGTCTACGCCTGCGTCTCGACCTTCATCCGCCTGCCGCTCGACCCGTTCGCCGCCAGCGTCAGGTACACCATGCCCACCCGCAAGACCCGCGAGCGCTCAAAGCGCGTCTACACCCTCGACGAGGCCCTGGGCGTCCTCGACGAGCTGCGCGGCAACCCCCTGGAGCCCGCGTTCATCCTCGCGTGCTTCGGCTCCTGCCGCTCGGGCGAGTCGCTGGGCGTCCGCACCGAGGAGGTGCTGCGCTGGGAGCGTAGCGGCACCGTCCTCGCCTCTGCCGACATCTGCCGCCAGATGCAGCAGTCCGGCACCGAGCCGGTGGGCGCCCTCAAGACCGCCAAGTCCGCCCGCACCGTCGTGATCTTGCCGCAGGCCGCCGACCGCCTCGTCGAGATAGCGGCCGCCCGCGCCGCCGAGGGCCGCGAGTGGCTGAGCGACCGGGGCGACGGGCTGCCCATGAACCGCAGCATTTGCAACGACCGCTGGCGGAAACTCTGCGCCGCCCGCGGCATCGAGCACATCCCGTGGTCGAACCTGCGCAACTCGTGGCGTACGATAGCGGAGGTCGAGCTTCGCCTGCCGTGGGACCTTATAGAGATGCTGATGGGCCACGCCCTCCCCGGCGTGTCGGGCAGGCACTACATCCGCCCCACCGCCGAGCAGGTCGTCCGCGCCGCCTTCGACGCGCTTGGGATAAGTTAGGATATTCCACCGCAAAGCCGCAGGTAGATGGCACGCCGTTAGTTGTGGCAGTACTAAATAGCCAGTAACCTGCCAAAAAGAGACAGGCTACCTTGCACCAAAAACCGTCGCAACATTCGATGAAAATCGTGCAAACGCGAAAAATCATCGGATGTTGCGACGGTTTGATTTTAGATAGCGGTCGAGCAAAGGGCCGGGGCGTCTAGTCGTCGGCGAGTTGAATTCCCAACAAACCCGAGAGTGCCAGCGCCTGCTCGGCATTGACCGTCAGGCCACGCAGCTCATGGTAATCGCCCGAAACAACGGGCGCTGCAAATGTACAGCGCGACACATCAACGCCGGAAAGCGACGTCTTGAACACATCAACACGCGTCAGGTCACAGCCATCCAGGCGTATCTGACCCAGCTTGGCACCCTGAAACGCAGCCTCTCTCAGACGTGTATCGCATGCTGTCATAGGGCCAATGCGTCCCTCCGAAAGGTTCGCATAGCTCAAATCGCACGATCCAAACGACACGCTCGACAGGCGCGCCTTGAGCAAGTTGAGTCCCGGTGCCGAGCAGTCAACGAAGTCGCAGCGGCTGAGCCAGCAGCCTTCCATGTTGCAGCGGATAAAGCGGCAACCGCGAAACACCACGTCGCGAAACGTCGAGCCGCTCCAGTCAACGCTATCGAACTCGCAAGATCGGAACACAACGCCATCGAAGGTCGCGCCGTTCGCCACGTCGTAGGCAAGATCCAAATCCTCAAAAGCGGTATTGGAGACGAGCTCATCGCCCTCGGCAAAGAGGTCGATGAGCTCGTCCATGCCCATATGGCAGCCAATCCGTTCGTTTACCCGGGCAAAACCACCACAAAGGTGCCTGTCCCCTTTGCGGTGGCTTGGGGCCGTGCTACTCACCGAGCATCTCTTTGAGCTTGGCTGCCACGGCGTGACCCAGGCTCTCGTGGCTTTCGGGCATCATATGCAGATAGTCGATATCGCCCGGCTCGGCAAACTCGGCGGCATTCAAAAAGTCGCAGCCAAACTGCTCGGCCACGTGCGCATAGTACTCGCCAAAATGCTCAGATGCCTCAACGGAATGCTCGTCAAAGTCGGTCATATACACATCGGCGATCTGCGGCTTGATCTTGATAGGAGCCATCAGCAGGATGCGCGGGCAAGGCGCAGCGTCGGTCCACGGAAACGCGCGGACGGCGCGAATCAGCGCCATGGCGCCACGGGCGATATCGGAAGCTGTCACGTTAAAGACCGTCTTACAGTCGTTGGTGCCCAGCATGATCACAATGGCGTCCAGCGGCTTATGGGCCTCGAGCAGCATCGGAAGCGCGCGAATACCGTTGAGGTTAGTGTCCAGATGGCACATGTCGTCGCGTACCGTCGTGCGGCCGTTGAGGCCTTCTTCAATTACATGCCAGCCCTCGCCTAAGTCACGTTGGACCACGCCACACCAGCGCACATCCTGCGCATAGCGCACCGCGGTACCGTCGCGCATGCCCGCCGGATCGTAACCATAGGTGTTGCTGTCACCAAAGCATAGAACGTTTTTCATCGTAAGCTCCCCACTCAATAAAAAGCCGACAGGAGCAGCCTCTCCCGTCGGCTCGGTATATCGCATCACGAGCACCGTTTACAGGTACTTGCGCCAGTCGTCGTCATCCTCGTCATCCTCGGCAGCGGTCTGAGCCTGCTCGGCGGCACGGGCGGCTGCGGCGCGGGCGGCAACCTGAGCATAGGACTCCTCGTTTTGCTCGGGGAAGTTTGCCAGCACGTGCTCGAATTTGGCGAAGTCCTCGTCCCAGCGCGTAGAGGGCACGGCAAAGAAGACCTGCTTGACCTTAAAGTCGCCCGACGCGAGCTCCTTACGGAAGAGCTCGGCCACGGCCTCTGCGTCAAAGCCGTTGTTCTCGCAGCCCCAAGCACCCAGTACGAGCTTCTCGCGGCCAAGCTCATCGCAGATAGCAAGCACAAAGCGAATGCGGTCGCGCAGGGCGTCAAGCAAGGCATCGTCGCTCACGCGGTACTCCTGGCGAGCACGCTTGGCGTTGGGTGCAGCGGCGACGATCACGTCGGCATAGGCGTGCACATGCTTGCGCTCGAAGCGCACCGCGGGCACCACCAGCGCACGGTTGCGGTACAGCTCACAGTTGATGTTGCGGCGACGGTTCTCACCGTACCATTTACGCTGCTTATCGAGGACGTTGTACAGATACGAATCGGCGCACAGCGTGGCCTCCTGGCCCAGATAACCCTGAATATATCCACCGCCCGGATTGGTAAACGAGGCAAAGGCGAGCACGGCCATGTCGCAGAACTGCGCATAGCCGCGACCGTTATCGAGGATTGCCTGCGTGGCGGAGGCATCAAGCACAGTGACCTCGGGCAGGACCGGAGCGGGCTCCTCAGCAGGCGCGGACTCAGCTTCGGCGATTTCCTCGGCAGGCTCCTCGACGGGCTCGGGCGCCGCCTCGGTCTCGGGCGCCGCCTCGACCTCGGCAGTCTCCGCGTTCTCGACGTCCTCGGCGACCTGCTCTTCGGGGGCCACAGCAGTCTGAACCTTGGCCTTCATCGCCGCGACAAAGCCGGCAGGCATACCATCGAACTCGCACACGCCGGCAAGCGAACGCCCGATGTCCTTGGCGCAGGCCTCGGACACAGCCGCCACATGGCGCTCGGCGGCCTTGGCACGCGCCTCGCGCTTGGGATTGGGCTGACCCGCTCGGTTGGATCTGCGGTTACGGTTCCTGTTGTCGACGTCTGCCATAAGTGGTCACCTTTCCTGTCGCTGCCGCTGTCGGCTTTTCCCATCCATGATACCCCGCCGCGCACAAAAAAGACGGCCCCGAAGGACCGCCTTTCGTATCGTTTTACCATGTCCGGCAGAAAGCGTCGCAATGCCGCGCGCTAGTCGCGACGACCGAGGATGTTCAGGATGCGCAGGAACACGTTGATAATGTCCACGAACAGGTTGGACGCCATGAGCACCGCATTGGGAAGCGTAGGCGGCACCGTCGTGGCAACATAGGTGTCGTAGCCAATAAAGCCGGCGAACACCACGATCACGATCAGGTCGGTGATGGTCTGCGAGACGCCCATGAACATCAGCACGATTTCAACCAGGATAGTGGCGAGCAGAATGCCAAAACCGATGCCATATACGCGCTGGAAAAACTTGGGGAACGTCACGCCCAAGGCGCCAAAGACAAAGGTGATGGCGGCCGTGGCGATAAAGGCGGTGTTGATGGTGGGCAGGTCGTAGTTGGCAAGGCCAAACGACGCGGTCAGGCCAAAGGTACTCGCAAAGATTACGTAGCCCACAAGGGACAGGCCCACGGACTGCTTGCCCGCAGCAGCCGACATCATGACCATGCCGACGATGGTCAAAATAAACGAGCCAAAGACCAGCGGCAAGGCGGCGCCGCTCATCATCATGCGCGCAAACGACACGGTGCTCGTAAAGTAGGCGCCGGCGCCCATGGCGCAAAAGCCCAAGAAGATCAGGGCAGACATGGCGAGATTGTACGCGCGCGGCGACATCTCCTTGGCGCGGCTTGCGCCGGTCTCGACGGGGCCGTTCTGATAGCCCTGGATATCGTTCATATACTTCGTCCTTTCAAAAAGCGCCACAAATAACGGCGCCGTAGGCGACAATATCCCTGCCATTGTACCCGAATGCCGCGCGCTCTTACCTGCGGCGCTCGCCCTCAAGCGTACGGTCAAACGCCCATACCCACCAACGCATCACATGCGCCTGCAAGCCATCCGCCCGTTCACGCGTTTGGTCCTCCAGATACAACTCGGTCGCATGTCCGCCAAAACGTACCTTATAGGTTGCCGTACGAATGCCGTGAACCATCAGGCCGAACCCGGTGGTCGAGATAATTTCGTCGATCGTAAAACAACGGCCGTCGACCCAGCAGACGGTGACCGGCACGACTTGTCCGCCCGCAAGGATGCGGGCCACGACGTCCACATACTGCTTGTGCACGCGCCGAGTTTTGCCATCTGTCTGTC
>OKSF01001035.1_pt1 | contig 24425 bp, 22 predicted proteins | sample 1606061 | NCBI WGS metagenome assembly OKSF01 (sample SAMEA3541567, study PRJEB24748) | human gut metagenome | biome: human gut; feature: human-associated habitat; material: faeces | place: China | collected 2012 | reverse complement strand
ACCGGAAAACCGGCTCCCGTCGTCAAGGATTAATGTCACATTTCTCATTCTTATTATTGAATCGTTGTATGGTTGTTAGAATTGATACATTTGTTCTATATAGTCGATGAACGCCCGGTTCACCATTTTCACACCACCCGGTGTAGGGTAGTTACCGCTAAAATACCAGTCGCCTTTATGATGCGGACAAGCCTCGTGCAATCCCTCCAACGGTTGATAGACGATTTCCACTTTCGCCTTGGTTCCCTTGGGTGTCAGCAGTTCTACCATTTTGGCAGAGATTTCCTCATCAGTGAACGGAGCATAAATGTCTTTCACATAGTTTACCATCTGCTCTTTCGGCAGTCCTACCTGCTCTTTCGATTTACGGTAGGCGGCCGCAATCACATCTTTCATATCGCGTTCCTTTAAAAGTTCGACAGCAGCCCTGAAGGCGATAAACTCGCTCATCTTTGCCATATCAATACCGTAATAGTCAGGATAACGCACCTGCGGAGAAGAAGATACGATGACAATCTTCTTCGGACCGAGACGGTCGAGAATACCGATAATACTTTGTTTCAGCGTAGTACCGCGCACAATGCTGTCGTCGATAATCACCAGATTATCAACACCGGGTACAAGACTTCCGTATGTAATATCATACACATGGGCAGCCAAATCATTACGGCTGTTTCCTTCGGCAATAAACGTACGGAGCTTAATATCCTTGATTGCCACCTTTTCGCTACGAATACGACGGGAAAGAATAACTTCCAACTCCTCCATATTCGGGTTATGCCCCAATACAGCGATCTGCTGCACTTTCTCCTCATTCAAGTAATCATCCAGTCCCTGCAACATTCCGTAGAAAGCAACCTCCGCAGTGTTGGGAATAAAAGAGAAGACCGTATGATCGATGTCATTATTGATTGCTTTCAGTATTTTCGGAACCAACTTTTCGCCCAGCCGTTTCCTTTCTTTATAAATATCGACGTCACTGCCACGGGAAAAATAGATACGTTCGAAAGAACAAGCCTGATTTTCGCGCGGCTTATTGATTTGCGAAGTACGGATCTTTCCCTCTTTGCTAATCAGCAAAGCCTGCCCCGGTTGCAGTTCCTTGATTTCCTCAAACGGAACATTCAAAGCTGTCTGGATAACCGGACGTTCGGAAGCAAGAACAGCTATCTCGTCATCCTGATACCAAAATGCAGGCCGGATGCCCCACGGGTCACGGATAGCGAAAGATTCACCGCTTCCGGTCAATCCGCAAATAACATATCCCCCATCCCATTCGCGACTGGAAGTACGCAGTACGTTTGCCAAATCAATATGTTCTTCTATATAATGCGTGATGCCCATGCCCGTAAGCCCTTCGGCTTCGGCAAGATTGAATACACGCTCCACTTCACGGTCAAGACGGTGTCCCACCTGTTCCAACATGATATATGTATCGGCATATTTACGCGGATGCTGACCAATGGCAGTGATACGGGCAAATATTTCGTCCACATTCGTCATATTGAAATTTCCGCAAAGAGCGAGATTCTTGGCACGCCAGTTATTTCTTCTTAAGAATGGATGCACGTATGAGATTCCGGATTTTCCCGTAGTGGAATAACGAAGATGCCCCATATATACTTCCCCGGCAAAAGGCAGAACTCGTTTGGCATACGCAGCATCATGCAACTGTTCGGGAGTGAGCTCCTTAAAATTGTTTTGAACATTTTCAAAAATCTCCGTAATAGCTCCGGAGCCTAAAGCACGTTCACGAAACATATATTCTTCACCCGGATTTGCTTCCAGTTTCACACATGCCAGTCCCGCACCTTCCTGTCCACGGTTATGTTGTTTCTCCATCAACAGGTAGAGCTTATTAAGACCGTACATCCATGTTCCGTACTTTTTCTCGTAATACTCCAACGGTTTAAGCAAGCGTATCATGGCAACGCCACATTCATGTTTCAATTGTTCCATCTATACTATTTACGATTTGACGATTTACTATTTACGATTTAAATTACCACCTGCCAATCAAACAACTTACTATCTATCATTGATTCTTCAATCGTAAATAGTAAATTGTCTAATTGTAAATCACATTACTCCACCGTTACCGACTTCGCCAGATTTCTCGGCTGGTCTACATCCATCCCCTTACATACCGCAATGTGATAAGCAAGAAGTTGGAGAGGTACCGTAGTAATTAACGGATCGAGACACTCTATTGTTTCAGGAAGTTCGATACTACAATCGGCAATCTTGCTGATAACCGTATCTCCCTTCGTAACGAACGCAATCACTTTTCCCTTCCTCGCCTTGATCTCCTGAATATTACTTAGCACTTTTTCGTACAGTCCATTCTGCGTAGCAATCACCACTACCGGCATTTCCGCGTCAATCAAGGCAATCGGTCCGTGCTTCATCTCGGCAGCCGGATAACCTTCGGCGTGAATATACGATATTTCTTTCAATTTCAATGCACCTTCCAAGGCAACAGGATAACTATATCCGCGTCCCAGGTAAATAAAGTTATGCGCATACGTGAAAGTTTTCGATAATTCCGCCAGGGTATCATTCAGTTTCAGCACTTCTTTCATCTTCTCCGGAATATGATTTAATTCCTGTACAATTGAAAGATAATGCCGTTCGTCAATTGTTCCTTTCGCTTTGGCAAGCGTCAATGCCAGCATTGCCAGCACAGTGACTTGTCCGGTAAACGCTTTGGTGGAAGCGACTCCGATTTCCGGACCTACGTGGATATACGAACCGGTGTGAGTGGCACGGGGAATAGAAGACCCGATAGCATTGCAAATACCATATATAAATGCTCCGCGGCTTTTTGCCAATTCCACAGCAGCCAAAGTATCCGCAGTCTCACCACTTTGGGAGATTGCTATCACTACATCCTGTCCGTCAATCACCGGATCACGGTAACGGAATTCGGAAGCATACTCCACTTCCACCGGTATGCGGCAGAAACTTTCAATCAGATGCTTACCAATCAGTCCGGCATGCCAGGAAGTTCCGCAGGCAACGATAATAAACCGTTTGGCATTCAGTAGCTTTTCCCGATGATCGATCACAGCGGAAAGTACCACATTATCTGCTTCCACATTGATACGTCCGCGCATACAATCATGAATACAATCGGGCTGTTCGAAAATCTCTTTCAACATAAAATGCGGATATCCTCCTTTTTCCAGCTGGCCGAGATTAAGCTCCACCTTTTTAATTTCAGGTGTCATTTCAACATTACTCAAATTGACCACCTTCAATTCTTTTCCCAGATGGAGAACAGCAATTTCTCCGTCTTCCAGATAAACCACCTTATCTGTATATTCTACAATCGGAGTGGCATCCGAAGCAAGGAAGAACTCGTCCGCTCCAATCCCCACTACCAGCGGGCTGCTCTTACGGGCAGCAATAATCTCATCGGGATGCTCTTTATCAAGAATCGCAATCGCATAGGCACCAATCACTTCTCCCAACGCCAATTGAACGGCTGTCAACAAACTGACTTGATTAGTGACTTTCATGTATTCTATTAATTGAACAAGGACTTCGGTATCTGTACTACTTTTAAAAATATAGCCTTTGGCTTGAAGTTTTTCTTTGAGAACGGCGTAGTTTTCAATAATACCGTTATGAATGAGAGCGAGCTTTTCGGAAGAAGAGTAATGAGGGTGGGCGTTAGCGGAACAAGGTTCCCCGTGAGTAGCCCAACGAGTATGGGCAATTCCGATTGTACCGGAAATATCTTTTTGTGTGACGAAATTTTCAAGATCGGAGACTTTTCCTTTCGTCTTATACACATTTAACTGTCGGTCATCACTGATGATTGCTACCCCCGCGCTATCATATCCACGATACTCCAGTCGCTTCAGCCCTTTTATAAGGATAGGGTAGGCTTTTCGTTTACCAATATAGCCTACTATTCCACACATATTATGATATTTTTATTTCGACTGCAAATATACACATTACAAATAACATAAAGACAACAAAAAGCATATTTATTTGACAGAAACGCATAAAAAAGTTGTAAACACATCAAAAAGTTAAATAATATATTATTTTTAGCTCAAAAAGAAACAAATTACAATTAGCTCACCATTAACCCAAAAGAGCTAACAAATTAAAAGTAAATCTCCTTCTTTTAATTACAAATTAGAAGAAGACAGGCTCTTCTTTTAATTTCGCGTTACAGAAAACTTATATTTTACTATCATTTTGAAATTAAACCACTAACTTTGCCGAACAAATTGACACTTCAATTAGGTATTATCATACAATAAAGCTAGTAAGAATGAAGAAACAAGAACTTTTTAACAACGTAACAGAAGGATCCCCTTACCAACGACAGCCCAAACAGATGGGCTTGTACAATGCGGCATACGAACACGATGCCTGCGGTGTTGGTATGCTGGTAAACATTCATGGAGAAAAGTCACACGACATTGTTGAGTCGGCTTTAAAGGTATTAGAGAACATGCGCCACCGCGGTGCCGAAGGTGCGGATAACAAAACCGGCGACGGTGCAGGTATCATGCTGCAAATTCCGCATGAGTTTATTTTATTGCAAGGTATTCCTGTACCCGAAAAAGGACGGTACGGCACAGGATTGCTATTTTTGCCGAAAAATGAGAAAGACCAGGCAGCCATTTTAAGTATCATTATTGAAGAAATTGAAAAAGAAGGACTCACATTGATGCATCTGCGCAATGTGCCCACCTGCCCTGAAATTCTAGGAGAATCTGCTTTGGCAAACGAACCTGACATCAAGCAGGTGTTTATCACCGGATTTACAGAAACGGAAACGGCCGACCGGAAGTTATATCTGATCCGGAAAAGAATCGAGAATAAGGTCAGATTGTCATCCATTCCGACAAAGGACGATTTTTATGTTGTTTCGCTTTCTACAAAAAACATTATATATAAAGGTATGCTTTCGTCGTTGCAACTGCGCAACTACTATCCGGACCTGACGAATAGCTATTTTACCAGCGGACTGGCACTGGTGCACTCCCGTTTCAGTACCAATACATTCCCTACATGGGGATTGGCACAACCATTCCGCCTTCTGGCACACAACGGTGAAATCAACACGATCCGTGGTAACCGCGGATGGATGGAAGCCCGCGAAAGCGTACTCTCCACTCCTATGCTGGGAGATATCAAAGAAATACGCCCGATCATACAGCCGGGTATGAGCGACAGTGCTTCCCTGGACAATGTGCTGGAATTTCTGGTCATGTCAGGATTAAGTCTGCCTCATGCAATGGCTATGCTCGTACCGGAATCTTTCAACGAGAAGAATCCGATCAGTGAAGACCTGAAAGCATTCTATGAATACCATTCTATCCTGATGGAACCTTGGGACGGACCGGCAGCCTTGCTTTTCAGCGACGGACGATTTGCAGGTGGTATGCTCGACCGTAACGGCCTGCGCCCTGCCCGCTATCTGATCACTAAAAACGATACGATGGTAGTGGCATCCGAAGTGGGCGTAATGGACTTTGAACCGGGAGATATCAAGGAAAAAGGGCGCCTGCAACCGGGCAAGATTCTATTGATCGATACAGAGAAAGGAGAAATCTACTATGACGGCGAATTGAAGAAACAACTGGCCGAAGCGAAGCCTTACCGTACATGGCTATCGACTAACCGTATCGAACTGGATGAACTGAAAAGCGGTCGTAAAGTGCCTCATCACGTAGAAAACTATGACCGGATGCTCCGTACTTTCGGCTATTCAAAAGAAGATATCGAACGGCTGATTATGCCAATGGCGAGCGCGGGTGCCGAACCCATCCACTCTATGGGTAATGACACGCCGCTGGCTGTACTTTCCGATAAGCCACAGCTACTCTACAACTATTTCCGCCAGCAATTCGCACAGGTTACGAATCCGCCGATCGACCCGCTACGCGAAGAACTGGTAATGTCTTTGACGGAATATATCGGAGCGGTAGGCATGAATATCCTGACTCCCAGCGAGAGTCATTGTAAAATGGTGCGTCTGAACCATCCGATTCTAAGCAATACACAACTGGATATTCTTTGCAATATCCGCTACAAAGGCTTTAAGACTGTAAAATTACCGATGCTGTTTGAAGTATCCAAAGGGAAAGCCGGATTACAGGAATCACTGAACAACCTTTGCAAAATGGCGGAGGAATCAGTTACGGACGGAGTAAACTACATTGTACTGACCGACCGTGACGTGGATGCAACTCATGCCGTTATCCCTTCATTGCTGGCAGTAAGTGCCGTGCATCACCATCTGATATCTGTCGGAAAACGTGTGCAGACGGCATTGATTGTAGAGAGCGGAGAAATGCGCGAAGTAATGCACGCCGCTTTACTACTCGGTTTTGGAGCCAGTGCACTGAATCCGTATATGGCATTTGCCATCCTCGACAAGCTGGTAAAAGAGAAAGATATTCAACTGGACTATGCTACCGCTGAGAAAAACTATATCAAATCTATCTGCAAAGGTCTGTTCAAGATCATGAGTAAGATGGGAATTTCCACTATCCGCTCTTATCGCGGTGCAAAGATTTTCGAAGCTGTCGGACTCAGCGAAGAGTTGAGCAAGGCTTATTTCGGCGGACTCGGTTCACCCATCGGAGGTATCCGCCTGGAGGAAGTGGCAAGAGACGCAATCGCTTTCCACGATGAAGGAGTTGAGGGAATGGATAATGGAGAATTGAAAATGGAAAATGAAGCACCGCACGGCAACTCTCAATTTTCAACTTTCAATTTTCCATTATTAAAGAACAACGGACTGTATGCCTTCCGAAAGGACGGAGAAAAACACGCGTGGAACCCGGAAACCATCAGCACACTGCAACTTGCCACACGCCTGGGCAGCTATAAGAAATTCAAGGAGTTCACTGCCATGGTAGACAGCAAGGAATCTCCCATCTTCCTACGCGATTTCCTCGACTTCCGCCGCGTTCCTATCAGCATAGACCGGGTGGAACCGGTAGAGAACATCGTACAGCGCTTTGTCACCGGCGCCATGTCCTACGGCTCCATCAGCCGCGAAGCCCACGAAGCCATGGCTATTGCCATGAACAAGCTGCATGGCCGGAGCAATACGGGCGAAGGAGGCGATGCCCGTGCCGCAGGTGGTGGGGATGAGGACCAGCTCCCGCCGCTTGGGCAGCTCCGGCGCCATGCCGTACAGCTCGTCAATGCTCTCCCCGCCGCCCACCGCCAGCACCTTGGCGATGTCGATGACCGTGCCGCCGCCGATGGCCACAACCCGGTTGCAGCCCGTGGCGGCCGCATCACGCAGGATGGCCTCCGCCATCACGTCGGTGGGCTCACCCATGCCGTACTGCTCCTGGTACAGCACGGCACACTCCAGGTTCATCGCCCCGAAGTAGGGCTGGTAGATGTACTCGTTGGTCAGGATCAGGTCGGACGCACCCAGCCGGAATTCCTCCACGAACTCCTTGCAGCTCGAAAAGCGGTGCAGCTCCGGCTTCCATATGATTTCTTTCATGGCATATTTCCCCTTTTCATATCCAGCTGCCTTTACTTTCGCTTTTTCTGCTCCGCGCTCTCCCGGATATAGGCCACAGCCTTTGGATCATCCGTAAACTTACATGCTTCCGTTTCCGCTGTGGTGATGTCGATGACCACTGGCCCTTCCAGCTCCAGTGCCGTCTTCAGCTCTTCCCGAAGGGTCCTGGGGTCCCGAATGGATATGCCTTTACAATTGAGCCCCCTAGCTACCGCGGCGTAGTCGATGGTTTCGGTGTCCACCTCGGTAAAGCGGCCGTCCCACATGGCCGCCTCGTACCACTTAATCCAACCCAGGATGCTGTTGTTGAGAACCACCACCTTGACATCCATGTTTTGCTCATGGAGCACTGCCATTTCTCCTAAGCAGTAGTTCAGCCCTCCGTCACCGGTGAGCACCACCACCTTGTTCCCCGGCCGCGCCGCCGCTGCGCCGATGCCGGCAGGAAGTCCATAGCCCAGGCCGCCGGCGCCCCGGGGAAGAATGGTACGGCGGGCACCATATACGTCAAAGAAGCTGCCCGCCCAGCCGCAGGAGAAACTGGCGTCGCAGGCCAGGATTGTATCGTCGCCGCACAATTCATTCAATAAGGAGACGACCCTCTGCGGAGTAATACAATCGTCAGCCTCCACCGCCGGCCGGTTTTTTTTCCGCCAAGCGCGGTACAACTTCGCGATTTCTTTCTCTACAGCAGTGGGATCTCTCTGCGCATCCAGCCGATCCAGCAGAAGCTGCAGGGTGGCCTTGGCATCGCCTACCAGCCCTACATCTGTAGTATGCAGTTTATTCATTTCAGTCTCGTCAATGTCAATGCGGATCTCCTTCTGGCCCTTCCTGGGAATTGTCCAGCCATAGGTGGAGTTTTGACTGAACTTAAAGCCGATGGCGAGAATCACGTCGGCCTCCTCCACCATTTTTCTGGAGACATCATTGCCGCCCAGACTGCCTACCACACCCAGGGACAGTGGGTGGTTCTCAGGCAGCACACCTTTTCCGGTCAGGGAGGCGGCTGCGGGCATAGCCATGCGCTCTGCCAGCGCCGTGATCTCCGCTCTGGCGCCGGAACGCCAAGCACCGCCGCCCAGCAGCATAACCGGCCTCTTGGCCTCCTTCAGTACCTGGATCGCCTCGTCGATTTCGTCGCGGGACGGGGTAGGACGGTGGGCGGGCAGGCTGGCCAGTTTTCGGTTGCTCTCATAGTCCGGCCCGGTATATTCCTCCCGGAAGGGCCGCCATGGACACTCGATAAATACGGGTCCGGGACGGCCACTGACCGCCATCTGGGCGGCAGTCTGCACCAACTCCGGCATTTTGTTCACATGGGGCAGGCACGCCTGCCACTTGGTCACTGGCTTGAGCACCTCCTTGGAGTCTACCACTTGGGAGCCCGTACCGCGGTACCGGGCGGCCAGCCAATCCCCCTCCATCTCAGAACCGATGGCGATGACGGGGATGGAGGTGTTGTACGCCTCCGCCAAGCCCGAAATAAACTTGATGGCACCGCAGCCGGCGGTGGCGTCGCATACTCCGATACCGCCGCTGATACGGGCGTAGGCGTCCGCGGCAAAGGTGGCATCAATCTCATCCTTCATGAGAATATGCCTGATACGGTTCCCCTCATCCAAAATTCCGTAGTAGAGCGGCAAAGTCTGCCCGCCGGGCACACCAAATACCGCCGTCACACCATAGTCGGCCAGCAGGCCGGCCATTACATTTCCTCCATGCTTTTTCATCCGCTTGTCCATACCTTTCTGATTTAGACTTAGTAAATGGTTCTATCAGACACGTTTGCCTGCGGCAATTGCAGCCTTCATCTCTTTTCTGGCCTCTTTATAAAGCTGGTAGCTGTCGGAGCGCTCACCGGACCTGGTAGTGACCAGCGTGACAATGATCTGGGTCGCCAGTGCGACAATACCGCCGGCATAGGTAATCTGAATACCGAATGGACTCGTACCGAAGACGTAGCCGTACACGATCCAGACAACACATACGATGATACCCAACACCATGCTGTAGAAAATGGACTTCTCGTTAGGCCGCTTCCAGAGCAGAAACAGGGTAAAGGTCAAACCGCATACCGCGCGCACTGTCAGCGCGTTGGACAGGATGTCCACCACATCGCTGGAGAGCAGGCCGAGCAACTGGAACAGGATTCCGAATACCACAATGAGCAGCTTGGTCAGAAACATTTTCTGCTTCTCACTCATAGGGCTCTTACGCAGGGGAGTATAGAGCTCCATTGCAGTACTGGACATTACCATGATGTAGGTCGGCGCCGTAGACATACTGGCCGCCAGCACGCCGCAACTGGCCAGCGCCGCCATGGCGGGACCGTAATGACCGGCAATGGTGTACCAGGCAGTCCCCGGATCCATGTCGGGCCACAGGAACTTGCCACAGCAGGCAGCTATGATGACCAATCCAAAAAAGAAAATTGCAAAAATAGGCATGATGGATTGAGCCTTCTGTGCGGTCTTGGCGTCCTTGGCGCCGATCGCCGCAGAGATGGACAATGCATTTACAACCGTAACAAAGGGCTGAATGGCAAGCGTACCGATGATGTAGGAATTGCTTCTGGAGCCTCCAATGAGCTTAAAGGTACCCTGGGGCTCCAGCGCACGGTAAACTTGTCCGAAGTCCCATCCCACAGAGGTCATTACCGCAATAAAAATTGCCACAACGGACACGCTAAGTACAACCACATGCACCATATTGATGCGGGCCAGACCCTTCATGCCGCCCTGAAGTGCCAGCAGGATCATGGCCGCAATGGTGACGGTCATGGTAACCTCGCTGCGGATGCCCAGCAGGGATTGAAGCAGATTGGAGACGATGACCGTCTGTGCGCTGACCGCACTGGCAAAAGATACGAAGATCATGACCGACACACAGACGGATACCCGCTTGCTGAACAGCTTTCCAAGGATTTCCCCCAAGGAGGAACAGCCATATTTATAGCAGATGGAGCGATAAATGGGGATATAGGCACAGGTCAGCGCCCAGCCGATGATATAGCCGTAGAAGGTCCACTGATAAGCGATATCATGCTCAATAACTGCAGATGAGTTGCCAATAATGTAGCTGGAACTGATCAGGTTGCCGCACATCAGCGAGAAAGCCATAAACAACCCCATGCTGTTTTTACCGGTAGAGTACTCCACTGCGGTTTCATTCAGTTTTCTTTTTTTGGTTCTGTAGTCCAGAAAAAAGGCCATGCCCACGCAAAACAGGAAGTACCCTACCACCAGTATGATTGTCAACATGTTTTCCACCTCACAAAAACGTCTTTTGCTCTCTTTTCCATTGCTCTGCCGCCTGTTTTAGCCTCCTTTTCTTTTATTCTCCTTCGCTTTATGCGATATAACCACCCAGCACATCCACGCAGGAGCCGGATACATAGCTGGCCTGCTCTGATGCCAGAAATGCAATTACGGAGGCTACTTCTGACGGCTCTCCAATACGCCCCAGAGGTATCTGACTGCAGATTTCGTTCTGGACTTTCTGCGGCAGCACCCTCGTAAGTTCCGTATTAATGCGGCCGGGCGATACGCAGTTTACAGTGATATTGTACGGCCCCAGTGTCTTTGCCAAACTTAGAGTCATCCCAACGATTCCCGCCTTGGTAGCGGCGTAGTGCGCTCCGGACTTATTTGCCCCAAAACGTCCCGCCATTGAGGCCAGACTGATAATGCGTCCCCAGCGTTTTTCTTTCATCTGCGCCGCAGCCTCCTGTGCACAGAGAAATGCCCCCATTAGGTTTACCCGCAGAACCTGTTCAAGCTGCTCCAGCGGGATATCTTCAAATGGAACTTTGGGGGAGATCGCTGCATTATTAATTAAAATATCCACGCTTCCCAACCGCTCTGCAGCCGTCCGAAAGAGGTGCTTGATCTCCTCCGGCACCCCCACATCCGCATGAATATAGATTCCAGTTCCCCCCCTCCCACAGATTTCCTCCACTGTTTCTTTTCCACGGCTGTCATTGATGTCACTTACACAGACCACGGCACCCTCCTGGGCTAAGACCAGAGCAGTTTCCCGGCCGATACCCTGACCAGCCCCAGTAACTACCGCTCTCTTTCCCTTGATTCCCAACTCCATTTTCCGCCTTTCCTTTCCTCATACTTTGTTGCCTATTAACCTGCTGTACGCTGGCAGCTCTCCGAGGTCCCTCAGACGCTATTATCAAAAGCAATTTTAATTCCATATCGCTGCAAATGAATCCTTTTTAAACTTTTTTATTTTTTAGCCAAAATACTTTGCAGATATTTGGAGTAATCCCACAAATTTGTTTTATCCTTTTCTTCTCATACATCTGTTTGTATCTCATATCTGGATATCTTAAATCATTTTAATAATGTCCAAATTGCATTGACGGGCCATGCTCTGTCTGTTATCCTTTTAAGAGGCAATGTTTCACCCATGCGCTTCAAGGAGGGACACCCTATGGCCAAACAAACTCTTGGTGTTTTTACGGAAAACGAGCTGGACCGTAACTATATGTGTAAAATTCTCTCACAGGTTTTTTCCTCGTCTCTGGATATTGTCCCTGTTACCCTTGCCACCGTACACACGCTTGCGGCAGAACCCGCCGCTATTTTGGTCAATATTACCTCCCTTGCGTACGCCGACAAATATTTTCCAAACAGCCAAATCATATTTGCCCGGCGTTTTTTGGACAGCAATCACTTACATCGGCTTTTGGAACTGCCCGAAGGTACGCCAGTGCTGGTTGCAAACAAGCCCAGACGGATTGCGGAGGATTTGGTAGAAAACCTGCAACAGCTCGGGATCAATCATCTGAACTATATCCCTTATTGGCCCGGCTGTGACATAGACACTACTCCCTATGACACCGTTGTTTATGCCGGTTTTCGCAGCTATTGTCCAGAAAACAAAAAGGTCTACATCAACCTGGGATACCGAAATATCACTCCCTCTACTCTTGCTGAAATTGTCAAAATATATAATCTGCCGCCTGACTTTTTGAACCAGTTCCATATACCGGTGATGCAGCAACTGGTATCTGAGCTGTACCACCGACAAGATATCCACACCCAGAACCAACTACTCAAAAGCTAGTTATCCCAGACACTCGCTCTTACAGGCACTGCTCTGTTCCACCTGGATGAGAACCAACAGATCGTGGAGCTGAACGAGGCCGCCGCCCGTCTCCTGCCCGCCGGACAGAAGGGATTGCCTGGCCACCCGCTTCTCCCGTGTTTTCCAGAGTTGGCCCACCTCGCCGCCTCCCTGTCCGAAGGTCGTGAGGAAAAGGAAGTCGTATATTTAGGGAAAAAGCCCTATACACTGCACCTCCACTTCGAGTCCCCCCTCCAGCACCGCCACTGTTTCATCCTGCTCACCCCAATCGCCGCGTCCTCCTCCGAAAAACGGTGCTCTCATGGTGTAAAAAAGAACTCCTTGCCAGCCAAGTACCACTTTTCAGACATTTTAGGACACTCCCCCGCTGTTCAAAAGGCAATTCGCCTGGCACAGTACTATTCTGGTACAGATGAGACCATCCTCATCTTTGGGGAGAGCGGCACAGGCAAGGAGTTGTTTGCCCAGTCCATCCACAATGCCTCGCGTCGCCGTCAAAGCCCCTTTGTGGCCGTAAACTGTGCCGCCATTCCAGATACCCTAATTGAAAGCGAACTTTTTGGTTATGAAGAGGGGGCTTTTACTGGGGCACGCAAAGGGGGAAAGCAGGGCCTCTTTCAAACCGCCGATAACGGCACCATTTTTCTTGATGAAATTGGCGACATTCCCCTCTCTCTTCAAAGTCGCCTTCTACGGGTTCTGGAAGAGCGGGAAGTGATGCCGGTTGGCTCCACCAGTGTGATCCCTATTGACGTACGGGTTATCTGCGCAACCAACCGGAATTTGAACGATATGGTCCGGCAGGGTACCTTCCGTGAGGATCTCTATTATCGACTCAAGATCCTGCCCCTAGTTATCCCTCCGCTCCGCGAACGCGTGGAGGATATCCCGGAACTTCTCCATTCCATGGCCGAGGGTGCGCGACTTCCAGCACAATTAGAGCACAGACTTTTACATTATACATGGCCCGGGAACGTCCGCGAGCTGCGGGCTTTTTCTAGTAACCTGACTATTTTTTATCAGCAGGATATTGCCCCTGATCAGCAGCAATCGCTTTTAAATGATTTAATTCGCAACTTTTTTGGCCACCGAATTTCTGCGTTCACCGACTGTTCTGAACCACTGTCCCAGGAAGACCGCCTCCTTTTGAACTCCATTCAGGAGCTTACCGCCGCCGGGCGCCCTGCAGGCCGCGGTTCCCTGCTTCGCCTTTCGCCTTTGTTGGCGGCGGGTTTTACCGAGGCCAAGCTGAAATTAAGAATTCGCCGACTGGCGGAGTCCGGCTACATATCAGTAGGGAAAACCCGGCAGGGACTCCGCCTTACCCTATTGGGCACCGAAGCACTCGCACAGGGTGAAGTATAGCAGGCCTCTCCGGTCCACTGTAAAAACCGTCTGTCTCAACGGCAGGAAAAAGCCTGTAGTCGTTTGACTACAGGCTTTTTCCTTTTATTCTTTTTTTCCCCTTGGGTCAGTTTATCTCCGGTACTGTCCACGCCGGACTCCAGCGCTGCAATAGCCTTGGACAGCCATGCAGGCAAAGGGGCTCCCAGCCGCCCGGCATTTTCCACGATACTCCCCAGCTCGGTCAGGATATACCAGACCAGCACCAGCACCGTGAGAAATACCGTATAATCGAAGGGCAGGGTCAGGGCGGGGATATGATCCAGGATCAAGCCCAGCACCCCGTCCAGGATGGCGGCCACCAGGACGGCGGCCATGGCTCCCACCTTGTGCCAGAGGCCCTCCCGGGCCGCCTTGCAGGACCACTTCCCCGCCTTGAGGGCGGCGGCGGTGCCGGTGGCGTAGTCCAGCAGCATACAGGCCACCCACGCCACCACCAGCCAGCCGAACCATCCCCACAGGGCGGTCAGGCAGCCCAGGACAGCGGCTACGGCGGCCTTGAAGCCGTTGATGTGGTCCATCAGGCCCCGCCCCCGTCCAGCAAGCCCAGGTTGCGGAGCATCTGAAGGTTAACCAGGTTGTCGTCGGTCAGGCGGAGTCCGCCGCCCTGGTCTCCCCGCAGCACTCCCTCGTCAACGGCTTTCTGCACCGTCTCCCTGGCCCACGTGGGGCAGTTCTCCACACTGGTGTAGACCGGCGGCCGGGCGGCCGTCACGGCCGCGTCGATCATGGCCTGAATTTCCTCTTTCGTCATGTCGGTGTCCTCCTCTCGATATGGGGGCATGGCGGGCGGGTAGTCCCCCGCCCGGATCATACTGCTGGTGTATTTTCCGCCGTCGCTCCACTGGAGATGGGGCCGGTCAGGGAAGCTCTTCCACCGGCCGCCCCACTCAAAGCCCACCTGCTCCCCCAGCTCTCCGGCCCGCTGAAAGAACGCGGAATCCGAATACTCCTGTCCCTTGATGTTCTGGCAGAAGTCGAAGGCCAGCCCCGCCTGCTCCCCGTGAAAGCTGGGTACAGGCGTGGCGGCCGTGCCGTTTTCAAAACAGTATTGCTGGTACTCCTCATCCCGCACGGTTCCGGTGACCAGCACCAGAAGCCCCGCCGCGCGGCACAGCTCCAGCCAGGCGCGGCAGTTGGCCGCCACGTCGGGGCGCAGCCGATCAATATCCCGGCTGTTCAGCATTGCTGTTCCCTCCGTTCGCTCGCTCCATGGCTCTCATCCTTTCTCCTGTGGTTCAAAAGGGGGCGGCAAATCCGCCCCCTTCATCTTATGCCTGCACTTCCTCCCACTGCCACATGCCGGGGGTGTCGGGGGGCCAGGTGCAGGGGATCATATCCCCGCCCTCGGCCACCTGGTAGACCTTGCCGTTGTAGCGGTAGCACTTGCCCGCATGGCAATCCATGCCGTACACCCAGGGGATGGGGTCGTCCGCCGTGCCGGCGTGCTCCCGGTCGATGGGCCGGTAGACGGCCAGCATCCCCTCGTCGTGGGGGGCCTGGTGGGCCTGGGGTGTCACCGCCTGCACCACCCGGTAGAGCTGGCCGCCGTCGTTGAGGACCCGCCCCTCAGGCAGCTCCTCGCCGTCTGCCAGTACCGCCGCCCAGGTGGGAAACAGATCCGACATGTCCAGGGCATAGCTGTCCGGGATGGCTGTGCTGGTGGCCGCATAGGACAGCATGGCTGTGCGGAACTGGGGCGTCAGGTCCGGCTCCGGCTCCGGCTTGGGCGGCTGCTCCCGGGGCGTCAGGCCCACCAGCTTGCCGTCCTGTATGTCCAGGTCGCAGTAGCCCGCACAGTCCCAGGCCGTCTGCTCCAGCTCCGGCGGTACGGCAAGCCACCCCTCCAGCCAGCACTCCGTCCGGTGGCTCTGGCTCTGCAGGCCATGGCCGCCGTCCTCCCTGGCCTTAATCTCGATGATTGTCAGCATGCAATTCCCTCCTGATCCATTCAAACAGTTTGAGCAGCAGGCGGCCCAGCTTCTGCCGCCTCCCCTCCTTTTCCCTGCCCCGGCCGGGCAGGCGCTCCACCCACCCCTCCAGGGCGGCCAGCAGCTTCCCGCTCCCCCAGCGGCCGCCCTCCGTCCGGCGCAGGCCCTCTCCCAGCTCCGCCGTGCGGGCCTCCCCGCCCCGCACCAGCCGCACTACCAGCCCCCGCAGGGTGAGCTTCCGCGCCGGCTCCCGCCGGGGATTTGGCGCTCTGGCCGGGGCCTTGTGCCGGGGGCGCAGCGCCTCCTCCGGGGGCTCCAGCTGGTTGAAGTGGGCCATCAGCCGCTCCTCCAGCTCCTCCAGCCCACGCACCTCCGCCCTGGTTCCCACCGCCAGCGTTCCCAGCCGCTCCAGCCCGCACCGGATGGAGCGGAGCACCGAGGCGTGGTCTACCCGCAGCAGCCTTCCGATCTCCCGCAGGCTCAGCCACTCCCCATAGTACAGGTAGAGATAGAGCTGCTGCCGCGGCGTCAGCAGGGAGAGCACCGCCTCCAGCACCCGGCCGTCCGCCAGATCCACCACCAGCGGCCCCGGCCCCTGCTGGGCCTGGAGTACCTCATACAGCGCCTTTGCCTCCTTGGCAATCTTTGTACGGCCCCGGCCCACGGTGCGGCTCACTGTCCCCCGGTGGCGCCCCGCCTCCCGGGCCACCTGGGCGGCCTTTTTCCCTCCCTCTACCTGGGCCAGATACTCCCCCTGCTTGTCCGTCACCGCCCGCTCCCGGGCCAGCCGGACGGCCAGGCGCATGCGGTCCAGCTCCGTGGGGCCGTCCTGCTCCCCGGCGCCCTCCAGCTCGGCCCAGGTCTGATACTGAAACCTGTCCCACTGCCATCCGTCCACCCCCGCCCAAGTGGTGCGGCAGCGTACCTTGTGGCTTGGCATCAGCTCCTTCAGCCGCCGGGCGCAGTCCACCAGCTCCTCCTTTACCCGGGCCAGCTCCAGCCGCAGGGGGCGCGCACCCGGCCCCGCAGCCCCCGCCAGGGCCTTCTCCAGCTCCTCCCGGCGCTCCCGCAGCGCCTTGGCCCGGGCACGCACCTCCTGGGCCTCAGTCATCCTCCACACCCCCTCACTGCTTCGTGCTGTCCACCCGGGGCGCGTAGATCTGGGACATGCTGTAGGTCCCGTCCCGGGGCCTGGTATAATACCCCTCGGCCAGTTGGCGCAAATCCCGCATCTCCTTCAGCATCTGCCGGAGCAGCTTGGCCCTCCCCTCCAGCGCCCGCCGTCGACCGTCCTCGGCGGTCTCCAACTCCGCCCTGACCTCCTCCAACCCCATCCGCAGCCGCACCGCCGCGTCCATGTAGCCGTCTGCCAAGTCTGCCAATCTGGCCACACTCTATCACCCCCCTTACGCAGAAAAACAAATCTGTCCGTCATAGGCGTCCTCGCACGTCAGCAGGATATTTCCGGACGCCTCATCATAGGTTACGGAGGTGCACAGCACCGCCCAAGTCCCACCCTTGAGCTGTCCGCTTACCTTATGCCGCAGCGTATACGCAAAGCGGCCGATCTGACGGCCGTGTTTGGTGCGGGGAATGGTCAGTGTCTTGCTCCCATCTCCTGTCCACTCCGCCGCCGTAAAATCCACCGCCGACGACCGCTGGGCTCCCAGACTGGCGTTGAAGATGGCCATCAGGCTCGGATTACCCTCCACCATCTGGCGTTGCTCCTCGTCCATCGGGAAGCCCAGGGTATACAGCCACAGCACATAGGGCAGGCTGTCGGAGTCCGGCGGGTAGTAGGCCGGTTGGCCCATGTAGGACAGGAACATCCGGGTATCGGTCAGGACTACCTTGTGCCCGCCGGAGATTGCCTCCAGGTGGACAGTGGCCAACTGCAGGTCGCAGATATCCTCCGTATCCTGCAGCTCGCCGGTGATGGCCAGGAGCTGGAAGGCCCGGACATCCGCGCCCTTGTTCATCCGGCATACAATCTTGCACTCCTCTGAGACGGTAACCGTCTCTGTGCCGTCGAAAATGGCGGCGCGCCCCCGGACATACACCGCGCCGGCAGCCACCTGCAACGTGGTGCCCTCACCGCCCTGGACGCTTACCTTGCAGGCATCGGCATCCCGGCCGGCCATAATCCCCTTCTCTGAAAAAAAGGGACGGAAAAAGGCCGCATGGTCGTCTGCATCATATTCCCGGTCATACCCGGTCGGATGGCTGCTCAGATCCTCCGTGGGCTCAGCATTAAAAAAATAGCTTTTCGTATTGATTCACCTCTGCTCTCGTATTTGCCGGCGCAGCCTGCCGAATATCGTCAGCGGAGCAGTCCCAAAGGTGGCGGTTCGCTGGATGCCGGCGCTGCTCCACACGGTCTGCATCTCCGTCAGCCTGGTGTGCATCTCCACACCCCAGTCCTGGCTGCAGCAGGTCACCAGGTCGCCCAGCCGGTAGTCCCGGCCGTAGACATACCGGTCATCCCTCAGTTCACAAGTGAAGGACTCCGCAGCCTTGTACTGCTCCGCCGCGATCATGGCCTGGCGTTTCAGTTCGTCGTACTCCGTGCCGGCCTCTGGCGTATCCACAGAGACGGACAGGTGCGTCTCCCGGCGCCGGATGCCCACTGCCTCCTGCTCGCCGTCCCGGATGTAGGAAACGGTAAGCGTCTCGTCCGCAAACTCCGATCCGGACATGGTCGTATAGAATACATTGCGGGCATCACTGCCGGAGCAGGAATAGGTCTGGGCTTGGGCTGTCCTGCGCCGGATGTCAAAGATCACCCGGGTGCGGTCGCTCTGCTGCGCAGTGTGGTCCTCTCCCGGCACCACATCAAAGACCAGGGCATGGCGCTTCAGGTCCGGCAAGATGTCGTACCCCAGCCCCGCAGCTTCCCCCAGGGCCGCCAGCACATCAGACACCACATCGTGCCGGCTCATGTATTTGTCCTCCGCCAGCCCCCGCCCCTGGTCTGCCGCCACCTCCAGCCCAAACACCTTCCGGGCGGCCAGCACTGGGGCGGCCATATTCGCGGCGACGAAGTGCTTCATAATTGTCTCCGTGCTGCCCGTCACCGCGTCATAGCCCTGGGCCCCGGTCACCTCTGTGCTCTCCGGCGGGATCGTTATGCGGTCCAGGGTAAGCCCCTTGAGCTGGCGGCCGGAAACCGTGCGTACATAGCCGCTGGAGCTGGCCTCCAAGGTAAAGCCGTCGATGATCCCCCAAAAGGTGCCGTCCACCAGAAGCAGCCGCCCGCCGGTGAGCCGGTCCTCATGGCGGGCCCCCAGCGGCACGGACAGGGTGAAGCTGCCCGGCGACCAATGCCGCTCGATCAGCGTTACGTCGGTGGCCGCCAGAACCAACCCCAGCGGCCGGAAGGTGGGGGCCTCTACAGTGGGCGGGTCATAAATGCGTATCTCAGGCATGCTCACACCCCCAGGCTGGGAATCCGGTACCGCAGGTACGCCACCGGCGTATCCTCCGGCTGGTCGTTAGTGATGGCCACCTGGTTCCGGCCCGGACGAAGGGCCCAAGGCACGCTGTCCAGGCTCATCCAGTGGGAGACATCCTCCTGCATCTGGTAGTCTCCGGAGCCATCACGCTGGTACAGGAAGGCCGATACGTCCTTCAGATCCACCACCAGCTTCTGGTTTTCTGCGATGCTGTGCTCGATCGTGACCTGCTCGCCGGTGGTGCGGTTGGCCAGGCACACCTCCTGTCCCGTGGTATAGACCTCGATGGATGGATAGATATTTTCTTCGGCTGGGTTGTCCACCATGCCGAACCGGGTATACGCCCCCATGGGGAAACGGTATGGAGCCCATGGGAAGTGCCAGAACCGCTGTATGACGCCCATGGCCAGGATGTACTCCTTCGCGCTCTCCCAATAGGGGGAATCCGCGGTAAAGCTGATGTCGATGGTGGAGAAGGTGCCCACCGGCGTGCCGATGGTGGGGGTGGCCAGTGGGCGGCACCGCACCTGGACCGCTTCGTCCTCTTTGTAGTACGTCAGCGTCCCCCAGCGGTTGGGCGCAAATGCCTGGGCCAGCCAGGCCCGCTGCGTGTCATAGGCGGCCCGGGCGGAGAGCGTCCTGCTCCCGTACACCAGCATGGAGCCCACCAGGTTGATGGTGCGTGCATCCAAAGCGGTGTGGTAGGTAGTCACGCCATCCTGCCTGGGAGCCTTGGAGGTCTCCGCCGTGGCAGACAGATCCGAGGTCAGCTCCCGGAAATAGTAGGGCCCGGGCCGCTCATAGGGGCCGCCTCCCTCAAAAGTACAGGTGCGGCCGTTATCCGATGTCCATGCAACCGATCTCATAGCTCCCTCCTTCAGCGGTCCAGCTCGTCCAGCACCTTGCGCACCGTCCGGGTCACCTGGCCCTCGGTCATGCCGCCGCCGGCATTGTAGGTAATGCTGGCGCTGTTGCTGCGTGTCACTTGGTTGACCACCTTGGTCACCGTCCGGGCGGCCGTTTCCACAGCGCCGGCCAGCATGGAGGCGGCCCTGGCCGCAGCGTTGGAGGAGCTTCCGGCGCTCTTTTTGGAGGATTTGCCGCTGCCGTAGGGGACATACCCCTCCACGTCCTTGTACTTCTGGTTGGCCTCCCACATGTCCTTGGCGATGTTGTACTCCACGTTCTCCTTCTTGGCGATGTCCAGGATCTCCGGGTCCAGCTCCTCCTTCTCCTTCTCGGCCTTGTCCTTGGCAGACTCTGCCCTGTCCTTGGCAGACTCGTAGTCACGACCGGCCTGGGAGATGGCCGCCTCGTAATACTTCACCAGGTATTCTAGTTCCCTTTTGTACTCCTCCTCCAGGCGCTTAATTTCGGCCTCGTAGTCCTCCTTGGCCTCCTCTTTGGCCTGATCGGCGGCCTCCTCCGCCGCTTCGATCTCGGCCTCAATCCTCTCCTTTTCCTCCTCCTTCTCCCGGTAGAACTGGGTATCCTCCTTGTCCTGGATAGCCTTATCCAGGGCCTCCTGCAGCCGGGCAACTTCCTTCTCCCACTCCCGGCGATCTTCCTCATTCCGGGCGAAATCCCTCTGTGCTTCCGCAGCCTCCAGCCGCTTACGGGCCTCCGCAATGGCGTCGTCCTGCTCCTCATCCTCCCGGAGCTCCCTCCGGGCCTGGATCTCCTCGTTGATCCCGTCGATGATTGCATTCAGGCGTTCCTTCTCGGCCTTCAGCTCGGCGTCAATCTGGTCCTTACGGGCCTCATAGGCATCCTTGGCCGCATCCTTTTCCGCGTCATAACGGTCCTTTAGGGCCGCTTTCTCCTCCTCCAGGGACTCCTTCAGCGCGGATACCTGCGCCTCATAGGCGGCTTTCAGCGATTCGAGCTGGGCGTCATAGCCTCCTTTTCGCACAGGTCGGTCAGGTATAGCTCAAAGTCATCAATTGAGATTGTCTCCATATGCCCCTCCTTATCCGGCCATACAAAGAGAGGGCCGCCACGCTGTACTTCATCCGCCTGCTCCTCCCCTGGGAGCGGCTTTTTTCTTGGGCCGCGGGTACAGGTTGGACATCTCCTTATCCGTCAGCGGTCGGTAGTGCTTGCGCTCTGTATCCTGGAGCATGTTGAGCCGGCGCAGCACCCCTATCACATGCAGTATGGGGAGCTCATGGAGCAGGGACAAATCCATACCTACCAGGGTTAGGGCCGCCAGAAGGCGGTACTCGTCAAACGGTTCTTCGGAGCTTTCCTCGTCCGGCGGCCCATCCAGCTCTATGTCCGGGTCCAACAGTGCGTCCCGCGCTTTGAGACCCTTTACCAGGAAAGCCCCGTCCCGCCGGGCCTGTCGGGCCAGGACAAGAAGCTCCGGCCGGTCCGCCGCCGGAATCATCAGGTGGCACATCCGCAGCAGCTTCCCCTCCAGCTTCTTGGGCGGTATCCCCCGGTTTAGGGTTTCTAAAATACTTTCTCCATAAATGGCCCGGTACCGGATGGCGGAGATGGCGGCGGGGTCCAGCCGGTACCGGACCCCGCCCAGATCCATCTCATACACGGTTAACTCCCTTCCGTTGCCGCCACCTTGGGCACCGGCACCGTATCCCCAAAGGCCGCATAGCCCGTATCGTCTGGCCGGCAGGTATACAGATACGCCGTCCGGCCCACACCGCGCTCGTCCTTGTAGTCGTCAGTGCCCTCGGAGTCCTTCAGCGGATCTCCATAGGCCCGGAAGGGATAGGAATAAGCGCCAAACTCCACGCTGCCCTTGGCCGTGGTATAGGTAGCGGAGCCCTTGCCGATCTCCACGTTGAACATCCAGCACTTGACTACAGACTGCTTGCCGTCCTCGTCCAGCTCCAGGAACTCATAGTACAGGGCGCCCCGGAGGTAGCTGGCGATATTGGTGGTAATCAGGCCATTTGCACCCTCCAGCGCGAAGCCGGCCGCCTTCTCCAGCTCCGGGTCGGGGGCGGTGGTACCCACCTCGCCCTCGTAGCCGGTGTCGCTGGGCACACGGCACACCAGGCGGTTATCCGCGTACTGCTCCGCGGCCTCCAGCAGCGCGGAGGGGTTGATGCTCTGGGCATACTTCATGTCCAGGAGCGCAGTATCATAGGTGCCGGACTTCTTGGGTGCAAACTTCATGTTCTGCACGCCGTGGTAGCCGGCGGCCTTACTGCGGGTTTTCCCTGCCATTACAAATCATCCTTTCCAACGAGCGTCTCGCACTCGAATACCTTATGTTGGGTCTCATCGTCTGTGGCGTCGATGATCTCGGGCCACGTCATGCCGGCATCCACCAACGCCTCCATCACCTGCCTCCGGAGTTCCCTCCCGTCGTTCCCGAGTGGGAGGTACAGGTGCACCTGGATCAGCGCCTTATACCAAGTGGGGCGGTTATCCGCGGGCTGAGCCGGGAGCAGGTCATAATTGAACACCAGGCAGCGGGACCGGTGCAGAGTGTCCACGTCCGGAACCACCGGCAGGCCCAGGGGCTTCAGGGCCTGAATGATGCGCTGGTTGAGTGTCATCTCACCGCCCCCTTTCGCTGCACCTTGACCTCCAGCCAGGCGTGGCGGTTCTCCACGTCGTTGACGGAGATCACCTCGTAGGGCTTGGGATCTGTCCCCCGGTAGATGATGCAGGTGGTGGTGATTAACGGGGTATACCGCAGGGTGAGGGTGGCCGGCTCGGTCACCCCCGCCTGGCGGGCCGTGTAGACCTCGGAGCCCCAGGCGTTCACCCATTTGCAGTACCTGGTCTTCTCCTCTCCAAACACATTGACCGGCTCTGAAGCCGGATAGCCGTCCGGCCCCAGCTCCACCTCGCCGTGCTCATCCCGCGGGAGGTCAAAGACCATGATCTTGGTACGCAGCTCACCGGCATTCGCCCGCTTTGCCATTGCCTCACACCTCCCCAGCCCCGGATGTGTCCAACTTGGACACATCCTTGTACCGGAGCTGCATCTTCAAGCTCTGGGTCAGATAGCGCATCGAGTTAGCCTCTGCCGCCGTGAGATCCCGATAGTCGTCCAGATCCGTCACCAGCAGCTTGGCGAGCATCTTCGCTTGGGGGCTCTCCCGGTCAAAGCCGTCCCGGATGCCGTCGTCGATCATGCTCTCGGCCACTTCAATGAGGGCGGCCATCTCCTCGTCGGTGGACTCGTAATCACGGCTGTAGGCCCGCGCCTCCTCTACGGTGATCACCATAGGTTCTCACCGCTCAGCCTGCCGCCTCGGCCTTGGTGGTGACGGTCCCCTTGACGCTCACATCCACCGTGGGCGCGTTGGCCGCCGCAGGGTCGAGCAGGCCGTAGCAGTAGGCGTCCACGTCCGCCTGGATCACGTCGTAGCCCTCAATCACCCGCATCAGGGTGCGGTTCTTGACGAAGCCCGCGTGGGCGCTGGCATCGAAGAACTGGTAAGCGAACTCCACGAAGTAGCAGCCGGCCTTGAGATCGCCGTAAAAGACGGGGGCCTTGGTGCTCTCGTTGGGGAGCTGGGCGTCGGAAAAGACATGGACAGGCAGGTTTTTAAAGAGCTTCCGGGTGGCGTTGGCGGGGTCGGGCTGAAGCATGGGGCGGCCGTTGGCGTCCTTGGCCTTGTCCATGACATTCCAGCCGGTCTGATTGGTGACGACCACGCCGCCCACCAGGCAGGCGGGATCGAGATCCAGGTTGAGGGACTCGCCCAAGGCGTCCAGGCTGGCCAGCTCCTTGGCCGACTTGCTGGCCTTCAGCGCGGCGAAGATGTCCTTGTTCTCGCTGTAGATGGCGTTCTTGACGAACCAGTTGTTGAGATAGGCGATCAGGCCCGCCGTCTCCACCGCCGTCAGGATGTTGGAGACTGGGATGATCATGCCCTTGAGGGCGATGGCGAACTTCACCGCCTTGAAGGTGGGGTCCGTGCCGTCGGGGATGTCGTCGCCGTCGTCAAAGTCCTTCAGGCCGGTAACAGCGCCCGACTCAAAGTCAAAGCTGCCGGAGAGGGAGGTGGTGGGGATCACCGTCACCAGATCCTT
>OKSF01001028.1_pt1 | contig 24527 bp, 41 predicted proteins | sample 1606061 | NCBI WGS metagenome assembly OKSF01 (sample SAMEA3541567, study PRJEB24748) | human gut metagenome | biome: human gut; feature: human-associated habitat; material: faeces | place: China | collected 2012 | reverse complement strand
TAATTCACTATTTAGCTTAGAATGTTTATTATGTAATTCCATTAATCTAGATTTTAAATCTTGACAAAATACAAATTTATTAATTGTTGGATATCTCCAACGTGAATTACTATGTAAAATAGTTTTAATTTTATCCATAATACTTAAAAAAATAAAAATCGTTGCCATATTTTCACTTATTAAATGAAATATTTTGTAATCTATGTCATACCACTTCAGTGTTAAAAAATTCCTTTCACCTAATAAATATAGTTCATCGGCAGGACTTGCAGAAGATTTTCCATTATTAATAATTACTCTATTCATTTGACCTAAGCAACCTATCAAAATTTAAATCGGTCTAATTCAAATTTAGATATTTTTGATTCTTAGTAATTGTTTCAATATATTTTTTCCCTGCTTGTATGATTTCTTTATATGCGTTGCTATATGCTTTGTCTTTTTGGATGTATTGAGGATCTAAAATTTCTCCTAGATTAATGAGATCCTGTTGTTCTTGAGGAAGTGTAGATATTTCATTAGAATGATCAGTAATGTAATTTTCCATTCGCTTACCTTCTTCAAAAAATGCGTCATCTTGAAAGCTGTTTAACTGTAAAAGTAAGTTGTAAAATTCATGTCCTTGTAAACTTTGATGCCTACAAACAAATTTATATAAGATTGATTTAAAAAATAGCTCAATATTTTGGTCCAGTTTAGTAGTGTATTTTGAGTAAAAAAATTCTTTATGTAAGGCATAAAGTTCTTTTTTATATTTTTTTATAAAGTCATATATAGCTTCGTTTTGATGGTACTCGTAAAGGCCAATAATTGCATGTTCATCTGTTTTTTTAACTAATGAATTAGTTATTAATGAAATGGCTATGTCGTAATTAACTTTAGAGTTGACATAATCTAAATTAGAAAATAAAGCATTATTCACCTTATTTTTGTATGTATCATTTTCTAGTAGATACTTGAAGCCTTGCGAAAAGAAATAAGGTAATAATTCGAAATGTTCATTAGGATTGCCCCATATAACCTCATAGTTAGAGCAAAATTTTAATTTAATAGTAATTATATCTGTAAGGTTAGGCGTTAACAAATAGGGATTTTTAGTTGGTAGTCTCCGGTTATTTAAAATTCTTGAAACTAATGGCGTATCATTTGCAGAAATATCTTCATTGGTCAATTTTAATTCTTTCTTTTTGCTTTTTATACGTTGAGAAATCAAAGTATAAATGTTTAATGTTAGATAGTTAATGTATTCGTTTTTTTTCATTTATATTAGTCCTCCGTATATTCTTACATTATACACTTTTCATAGGTGAAAATAATTAAAATAGTTTTTAAATTACCAATGGCACACCTATAAAAATAGGATCATAATGGAGACAATCAATAAGAAAAGGAGGCTTTCAAAATGAAAGCGAAGAAAACATCCGGCTACTCAGCCGACTTAGCTAAAATTTACATATCAAATGAAACAGAAGTTCTACTTCTCAGTACTGAACTACAAAAGCAAGTTAAGTGGGTGGATAAAAAACCAACTGATGAAGTAACTGGATACAAGATTTTATGCGGTATTCCAGACGATTACTTTTTTGTAAAATTCGATAAAAAAGTAGCTCTCCCAAAATTTGGATCACTAATTAAACTCAAAGGACTAGAAGCCTGTGAAGTTGAAAAAAATGTTTACTTTAAGGCTGAAGATTTGGAGGAGGTCAAATGATGGAAGGCTTGAGTAAAGATGAGTGGCGAAACACTTTAAAACAGGCTTTAAACTTAGGGCTAGGGTCTAACAGCTCAACTGAAACGACTTCTTATAATGGTTCTTTTGACATTAGTGTAAGTGAGGCTGGATTCGCATTTATCCCACGGATTCCCGCTAGCTACCTAATTGATAACTCACTTTATGAAAGTATCTTTAAAATAACAAATGTAGTTTGCTACCCCTACTATACAATCATTAAAAAGCCAACAATGAATATGATTTCATGGCCTTCCAATGAATTCCATAGCAAGCGGGCTCTTTGGTTTGATTGGCTTCCAGTTAATACACGAGTTCGTGTTTCAGAAGACTATATCAGTAACAATAAAACGCATAAAATTCCAATCATGTCACATTTTTTTGTAAATTTTGACTCTGTCACCTCTGTTTTGATCGCCGGAAATTCAGGAAGCGGGAAAAGCTATTTATTAAGCTACATTATGAATTCTTTGCATGGGGTGACCCCAAGCTCTAAAATAAGTGATTTATTTGTAATTGATCCTAAGAAAGACAGCCCTGCTCGCTGGTGTAAAGCTCGAGGAGTTGACTGCATTTTTCCGACCAAAGAAGGTGCTACTAGTGATTTTGTTGCAAATATCACTGAAGCCTTGAGCCGTTTTGTAAAAATTATTTATGATCGACAAGACCAGCTTTACAAAAATTCAAGTCTTATCTTTCCACATGTCTGTATAGTAATAGATGAACTTCTTGCTCTAACGGAAAATATCCCAAAAAAGTTAAAGGATGCCTTTTTTTCGATGATTTCCACAATTTCATTAATGGGACGCTCTACAAACGTTCATTTAATTTTGGTTAGTCAGCGTTTTGATGCAAATACAATTCCCGTGGTGGTAAGACAGCAGGCAAACTTAAAAATTCAACTTGGTGTGATTTCAAGTGCCACTACACGCTTCCTTTTTGAAGATCTTGATCCCGCTGGTATTTTGATCCCAACAGGAAGAGGGACAGGACTGATTTCTTTCAATGATAATGAAAGAATAAGTCAAGTTCTTCCACTGCAAACACCGACTTTTGATGCACCGCAAGGAGTGATTTGAGATGCGAAGGAAAAGAATTTTAGATCCCTTTTTAGCTTTTTTACCAGCTTTTCTTTTAGTACTATTTGTAATCTCGTTATTACTCTGGATTATGCTTAACAGAAGTACTGGAATTTTAATAATCTTAAAAAGTTTATTGCCACTTGTTAGAATTACAGCTTTAGTCAGTAGTACAGGACTCGTAGTTTGCGTAACTACCTTACTAGTAAAACATACATTTTTAAGCTATTTTATGTCCATACCTCCAACCCTGTATTTACATGAAAACTTGAAAATACATACAAAAATCAGTGACTTTAAAAACGAACCCCAACCACTTACTTATGTTCAAAGAATCTATAATTCATGCGTATTTAATAGTTACTTTTGGTTAGGAAAAAAAGATATAACCATTGTAATCACTATGCCGAAAAATGGAGACGCTCAAGACCTCCTTAGAAAAAAAGTTGAAACTTTAAGAAAAGATCTAATTTATAGGTTTCCTGATTATTCATTCGGCGGAAAATTTGAGCAAGTGGGTAGTTTTATGGTCCTTCAAGGTAACCATAATTAAAACTTTCTTTCAGGCGGTCACGGCGCGCACTCTTGTGCGATAGCCAGTGACCGCCTGAAAAATATAAAAAATCTATTGTGTTACTTTTCTACATTTATCAATTTGTCGGGGCTGAGAGCTTGTTATCAGCCCCGAAACTTAAATGTGTAAAACGTGTAAAGGAGAAAAGAAAATGTGAAAAAAGCAATAAGAGCAAGGCAATTCATGTACACTCAAGATCTTAACCATCTCCCTTTTAAAAAGGAAAAGCTAAAAGACATTCTTGAAAAATCAGATGCCGAAGAATGGGCATACATACTTCATGATAAGGACACCGATAAAGATGGAAAAACTATCAGACCGCATTTTCATGTAGTTCTCAAGTTCAAGGACGCAAAAACTATTTCTCGTGTAGCAAAATTATTCAATGACAAACAAGAATATATTGAAGCTTGGAGAAATACGATCGGGAATGCGTACAGCTACTTAATCCATGAAACCAATAATGCAAAAGACAAGCACCATTATGATCCTGCTGAAGTTATATCATCCTTTGACTTTAAAACGAGAATCAAGCAAATTAGAAAGAAAGTTGCTAAACCATCTAAAAAAGATATAGACGACTTAATTGATGATTATTCTAATGAAATTTTGACGAAAACTGAACTTCAAGAGAAAATTGGTGTCCTTGAGATGGCAAAACATAAGACACTTTTAGATCACATTGATGATATTTTAGCTTACAAAAAACATCAAAGATTTCTTAAGAATTTCAAAGGACAAAAATGCACAACTTATTGGATTTACGGAGAATCAGGTATCGGAAAAACAAAAATGGTTCGTGAAATTCTAGAAGAACTCCATCCTAATAATTTTCGTATATTAGGTTCTCAACGTGACCATTTTCAGGAATACCGTGGAGAAGAATTCATAGTTATTAATGATTTGCGTCCTCAAGATTATGAATATGGTCAACTATTGACATTACTTGACCCTTGGGAAATCGATAAGATGGCGCCTGCAAGGTATCATGACAAATATCTCAATGCTAGAGCTATATACATTACAACGCCTTACAGTCCAAGAGCCTTTTATAATGAAGTAGGAATTGCAAATTCTTTGATTGATTCTTTTGAGCAGTTAAATAGAAGGATCGTGACATTATATCTATCCAAAGATACATATAATGATATGAAAAACGATCTCATCAAAGATGACCAAATAGCAGAAGCAATTTGGAAAATAAAAAATCAAAAAAATACCAGTCATTCTAATAGCGATAAAAGTAATGACTAGTACCCTACAAAAATATCTTATTCCATTTTTGTTTCTTAGACAATTTTAGGAGAAGCCCTATGGCTAAATTATTAACTCGTGAAGAAGCTTCAAAGTACATTGGTATTGATCCTAAAACATTTGATAAAGTTTTTCGTGCTAATCCTGATTTTAAGAGATTTCCACTAAGCGACCATAGCGAACGTTTTACTATCGAAAGTATTGAAGACTTCATAAAACAAAAAGAAACCACCTTAAAGAAAATTTGATTTGAAGGTCGACCATCTGCTAAATTAAATCTAGTAAGATGATCGACTTTTCTTTTGAAAGGACGATTTAATTTTATGGCAACCATTGAAAAACGTGGCTCTTCATACAGAGCTAGAGTAACAATTTATCAACATGGAAAGCGTGATTACTTAACTAAAACATTCAAAACAGAAAATGAAGCAAAAGTTTGGGGAACTACTCTAGAACTTGAAAAGGCAAAAGGTAAAGCTATTGCTCATCAAAACACACTTTTTAAAGATTTTTATTATTTGTATGTGCATACTATCAAAATCAACGATGTTAGAAAAGCTACATTCAATAACTATGTAAAAGCTGGATTAGTAATTAATAACCTCTTTCCTACTGCCAAACTTGGAAAATTAGATGATGTCCAAATGCAAAAAGTTTTAGATAAATACGGAGAAACACATTCTAAAAAGACAGTTGTTGAATTGTTAAAAAAGATTCGGACAGCTCTTCGTTATGCTTACGCAAAGGGCTACATTTATAATGACTTTGCCAGTCTACTCAAAGCTCATGGTAAAGAATTACCTAAACGGAATAAGGCTTTATCAATGTCTGATTTAACCAAGTTAAAGCATTATTTGCTTGAACATACAGACGATGAATTTAACCTGATGGTTTTACTTGAAATTAGTACTGGTTTACGACGTGGTGAAATTTTAGGTATCAAACCAGAAGATGTGCATTACGATGGTCAATATTACTGTGTTGAAGTGAGAAGATCAATAAGTCCGACTACCGATGATACTAAATTAAAGACTAAACATTCTAGACGTAGTGTAACTATTCCAAAAGATGTTTATGAACTGTTAAAAACTATACCAAGTAAAGATTCAGGCTATCTATTTGACTGGTTTAATTTTAAACAATCCGAGCTACTTAAAAAATTACTCAAAAAAATAGGTATCCCTACAACCACATTTCATGGTTTAAGAGATACCCACGCTTCTTTTTTATTCAGTAATAACATTCCCCTATCCTACGTTAGTCGGAGATTAGGACATGATTCAATTTTAACCACTGAAAAATATTATCTGGAATTAATGCCAGAAAAAAAGCACTCGCAAGATGCGAATGCTTTAAATCTATTGGCTTCCCTATAGTATTGTGACCATAGGTGACCATTTGAAACTTCCAAAATGTTGATATACCAACATTTCCGGTAGTAAATATTAACGCTTTGAGAATTGTGAAGCTTTACGGGCTTTCTTCAAACCTGGCTTCTTTCTTTCCTTCATTCTTGGGTCACGGGTTAAGAAACCTGCCTTCTTAAGTGGACCACGGAAGTCTGGGTCTACTTCAAGAAGAGCACGAGCGATACCAAGACGGATAGCCCCAGCTTGACCTGAGAAACCACCACCGTTAACATTAACGTGAATGTCGTATTGACCTTCAGTTTCAGTTAATGTTAATGGTTGCTTCAAGTCCTTAACCAAGTTAGGGAATGGAATGTATTGATCAACATCTTTATCGTTAACAGTGATCTTACCGTTACCTGGTACTAAACGAACACGCGCAACTGAATCCTTGCGGCGACCAGTACCTGTATATGCAGCTTGTTGTGCCATTGTATAACCTCCTAGATTAATTTGTTAATATCTAACTTTTCAGGCTTTTGTGCTTCGTGCTTGTGGTCTTCGCCAGCATAAACATGCATCTTCATGAATTCATGGTGACCAAGAGTGTTCTTTGGAAGCATACCCTTAACTGAGATTTCAACCATCTTAACTGGGTTATTAGCAAGCAATTCACCGTAAGATACGGCCTTCAAGCCGCCACGCCATGATGAGTGGTGGTAGTAGAACTTGTCTGAAGCCTTTTTACCAGTCAATCTAATCTTTGATGCGTTGATAACGATAACGTTATCACCAGTATCAACATTAGGTGTGTATTGAGGCTTGTTCTTACCTCTCAAAATAGTGGCAACAGCTGCAGAAAGACGACCAAGAGTTACGTCAGTTGCATCAATAATGTACCACTTACGTTCGATTTCACTAGATTTTGCTAATGGTGTAGTACGCAATTTAAATTCCTCCGTTTATTTGCAGTTTGAAAACAATAAGTTTCCGGGGCCTATCGTGGACAAACATACTATACTAGAGTACGTCCTTTTAGATAAAAAGTCAATTATAAATGCTGTTCTAAACGATATTTTTGTGGGATTTCATCGTAAAAAACATGATAAAGGTACAAACCACTCGCATGAGCAGTTTGTCTTACCTCTTGACGATCCTTGGCAGCAATTACTCGTTGCAAGTCATGAATTGGCCTACGATCATTACCAATTTCCAGTAGCGCCGCTACCATAATCCGCACCATATTATACAAAAAGCCTGAACCAATAAAATCAAAAATTACTTCATTTTCTTTTTCGTCTTTAGTAATGTTTACATAATAAATGGTCCGAACTTTATCTTCAATTTGACCACCGCTGGCCGCAAAACTGGTAAAATCGTGCTTACCCAATAAGTCCTGAGCTGCAACCTGCATTTTTTCAATATCTAATGGATACGGAAAATGACCAGTATAAAAACGCTTAAAAGGATTAACAAAATGATCTAAACTAACACGATAGCGATACCATTTTCCCTTAATCGAATAACGCGCATGAAAATTCTCATCAACAATTTGGCAATCATCAAAGATAATATCGGTTGGCATCATAGAATTCATTGCCAAAATCATTCGATTGGCTGGAATAGTTTTACCAGGATAATCAAAATGAATTACCTGTCCAACCGCATGTACACCGGCATCAGTTCTACCTGACCCCTGCACAATCACACGCTGCCCCTTAGTCATTTTCTTCAACGCATCTTCAATTGTCCCCTGAACAGTTCGCTGGTCTGGTTGAAGTTGAAAGCCATGAAAAAGATGACCATCATAAGCCATCGTCATTTTATATCTTGTTGTCATATTTCTAATGTGTCCTAAAAATTAATAGTAATCCGACTAACAGTACAAAATAAAATAATGCAATTAAATCATATTTTGACCAACTTAAAACGCGATATTTAGTTCGTCCTTCACTACTACGATAACCACGTGATTCCATTGCTGTAGATAAATCAATTGCCGTTTCTAAAGACTGAATAAACAACGGAACCAAAATGGGCGTAATTGCCTTAGCACGTTGAATTAAGCCACCGTCATTGAAGTCCGCTCCACGTGATCTTTGCGCATTCATAATTTTAAAAGTCTCATCAAACAAAGTCGGTACAAAACGAAGCGCAATTGAAATTACTAACGCAATTTTATCCACCGGCACTTTAAACAACTTAAGCGGCTTAAGCAGCCATTCCATCGCATCAGCAATTTCAAGTGGCATTGTAGTAACTGTCATTACTGTTGAAATTAAAATAATTAATGTAAAACGAATAAAAATATAGATTGCATTAATCAAACCGTAGCTAGATAATGAAAAAATCCACCAATGCCAATAAATATGACCACCAGTCATAAAAAACAATTGCAAAAGCGACGTAAAGAAAATTAAACCAATCAAAGGCTTAACGCCATCCCAAAATACTTTTGCATTTAATCCTGTAGCAACTACAGCTAAGAAGCAAAAAATGGTCACAATCGCATAAGTTATTGAATTATTAGCTAAAAAGATAGCCAATATAAATAATATGGTAACTAATAATTTACTCCGAGGATCCATTTTATAAATAAGAGAATCTCCCGGAATATAACGTCCTACAATTATCTTACTCATAAACTACCCTCGCAAATTTTTCTTAATTTCATTAACAAGCTGATCCAGTGTTAACGGTTTATCTTTAAAGTTAAAGTTCGTCAAATCTGAGGCAAAAAGACTAGCCGTTGGTTCACTCAAATAGTGCTTTTCTAGCCAGTTTTTATTAGTAAAAATCGCCTTAGGCGCATCATGTCTAATTAATTTACCATGTTCCATCACTAAAACATCATCTGCATATTCGGCCACATCATCCATATTATGCGTAACCAAGATTACAGTATGACCTGCTTTTTGATAGTCAACAAATAATTTCATCATTTCCTTACGAGACTTAGGATCTAACCCCGCTGCTGGCTCATCTAAGCATAAAATTTCTGGTTCATCAGCCATTACCCCAGCAATTGCAACACGCCGCATTTGTCCTCCAGATAACTCAAATGGCGACTTATTTGCTAGCGATTTATCCAATCCTACTCGCTTCAACCATTTCAAAGCTTTACTTTTAGCTTCATCATCGGTTGCTCCAAAGTTTTTAGGACCAAATTCAATGTCTTCAAGCACAGTATTTTCAAAAAGCTGTGCTTCAGGAAACTGAAAAACCAAACTAACCCGCTTGCGTAACTTTTTCAAATTCTTATTTCCTGTTTGAGCAGTAATATGATAACCAGCAATATCAATTGTTCCTGAACTCGGCTTCAGTAATGCATTAAAATGCTGCATCAAAGTCGACTTACCACTACCGGTATGACCTACCAATGCAACAAAACTATTTTCAGTTAATTCAAATGAAACATTATCTAATCCTTTTTTCTCCATTGAAGTTCCGGGAGAATAGATATAATTTACTTTTTCAAATTTAATTGACATAGATATTGTTTCAACTCATCTTTCGTTTTTATATTTTTAGGTACAGAAATTCCCACTTCATTTAATTTATTTATTAATTTTTGTACAAATGGAATGTCTAGCCCTATTTCTTGCAACATTTCAGTTTTACTAAAAATTTCCGTTGGAGTTCCTTGAGCTAAAATCTTGCCATCATTTAAGACGATCACATTATCAGCCATATTAGCCTCATCAATGTCATGTGTAATCGAAATAACTGTCAAATTCTTCTCTTTCTTTAAATGCTTAATAATTTTTAGCACCTGCTCTCTCCCCTTAGGATCAAGCATCGAAGTTGATTCATCTAAAATAATAATTTTCGGTTCTACGGCAAGAATACCTGCAATTGCTACTCTTTGCTTTTGTCCACCAGAAAGATTAGCTGGCTCTGCATCTATATAATCCAGCATTCCAACGTCTGCTAAAACTTTTCTGACTATTTTTACCATTTGCTCCCGAGGAACAGCTCTATTCTCAAGCCCAAAAGCAACATCATCGCCAACAGTAGCTCCAACAAACTGATTATCTGGATTCTGAAATACAATACCGACTTTTTCCCTAACATCCCAGACTGTCTTTTGATTTAACGTCATTCCTAAAACAGTGATTCTAGAATTATTAGCAGAATCAGGCAAAAGTAACCCATTAATTAATTTAGAAATTGTGGACTTACCGCTACCGTTGTGACCTATCAAAGATGTCCAGGAACCTCTTTTTATTTTAAAACTAATCTGATCAAGAATCGCTTTTTTAGTATCGGGATAGGTAAATGAGACATCCTTAAATTCAACAGCACTATCTACTGGCATTTTTCCACTTCCTTTCTTAAATCGCTTATTAGCAATTGTAACAGAAAAAAAGAGCAAAAAAAATCACCCATGAAGAGGGATGATTTTTATCATCTAAGCTAGACTAAGCTTGCGCCATCATCTTTACGCTTATTCTCACTTTCATGGATAATTCTTAATACGTATTAAGTTGTGTTACTCTAAATTAAACTAATTCAAGAATAACCATTGGAGCAGCGTCACCCTTACGAGGAACGGCTAACTTCAAAATTCTGGTGTAACCACCATTACGGTCCTTGTAACGAGGTGCTACATCACTGAAAAGCTTTTGCAATGCTGACTTAACAACAACTGCATCTTTTTCTTCGTGAACATCTGCAACTTCGTCACGTACAAATGCAGCAGCCTTTCTTCTAGCTGCTAAATCGCCGCGCTTACCTAAAGTGATCATCTTTTCGGCAGTCTTACGAACTTCTTTAGCACGAGTTTCAGTAGTAACAATGCGTTCGTTCATGATTAATTGAGTAGTCATTTCTCTAAGCATTGCTTTTCTGTGAGCACTATCGCGACCTAATTTACGGTATGCCATGGATTTGCCTCCTTTATTCACCTAAGCTTAGTCTTCTTGACGAAGTGAAAGACCTAAGTCGGTTAATTTATTTTTAACTTCTTCCAATGATTTACGTCCTAAGTTACGTACACGCATCATATCTGATTCTGTCTTGTCAGTTAACTCTTGAAGAGTATTAATGCCAGCACGCTTCAGGCAGTTATATGAACGAACAGAAAGGTCAAGCTCTTCGATAGTCATCTCAAGCTTCTTTTCCTTCTTATCGTCTTCCTTTTCCACCATTACTTCGCTGAATTTAGCATTTGCATCTGCTGATTCAAATACCTTAAAGTGTTCAACTAAAATTTTAGCAGCAAAACTAAGGGCGTCATTAGGCTTGATTGAACCGTCAGTCCAAATCTCAAAAGTGAGCTTATCAAAGTCATCTCTCTTACCAACACGAGTTGATTCAACTTGGTAGTTAACCTTCTTAATTGGTGAGAATAAAGAGTCAACTGGGATAACTCCGATTGGCATGTCATCACTCTTATTGTCACTTGCAGCAACATAACCTCTACCATTCTTTACGGCAAGTTCCATATGCAAGTGTCCACCTTCAGCAATGGTACAAATATATTGATCCGGATTCAAGACTTGAACGTCTGCATCAACTTTAAGATCATCAGCAGTTACTGTGGCTGGACCTTCAATGTCCAATTCAATAACCTTTTGTTCATCTGAAAGAGACTTTAATTCAAGTTTCTTCAAGTTCAAGATGATCTTGGTTACATCTTCTCTGACGCCAGGAACTGTTGAGAACTCGTGTAAAACGCCATCAATTTGCACATAAACAAGTCCAGTACCTGGAATAGAAGTAAGTAATACTCTTCTTAAAGAATTACCTAAAGTAGTACCAAAGCCTCGCTCAAGTGGTTCAACAACAAACTTACCGTAAGAATCTTCTTGTTCAACAACGGTAATATTTGGTTTTTCAAATTCAATCATTACTGGGCCCCTTTCAAAACGTTACGTCCTATATCAAGGACAAAATTAAACACGACGACGTTTTGGTGGTCTGGAACCATTGTGAGGAACTGGCGTAACGTCACGAATTGCAGTAATTTCAAGACCAGTTGCTTGAAGTGATCTAATAGCAGATTCACGACCAGCACCAGGACCTTTAACTGAAACTTCTACATGTTTCATGCCTTGGTCCATTGCACTCTTAGCTGCTGCTTCAGCTGCCATTTGAGCTGCAAATGGAGTAGACTTACGACTACCCTTAAAGCCCAATGCACCAGCTGAAGACCAAGCAACTGCATTACCTTGAACGTCAGTAATCATGACTAAAGTATTATTAAACGTTGAGTGAATGTGTGCTACACCGCTTTCAACATGCTTCTTCACACGACGCTTACGTGCTGTTTTCTTTGCAGGCATCAATAAACCTCCTTATAAATAAAATTAACGATTTCTCTTAGTACCCTTACGAGTACGAGCATTGTTCTTGGTATTTTGGCCACGAACTGGAAGTCCACGGCGGTGACGAATACCACGGTAAGAACCAATATCAACTAAACGCTTAATGTTCATGCTTACTTCACGACGTAAGTCACCTTCAACACGGTACTTGTCAACTTCAGCACGAAGCTTTTCTTGATCTTCTGGAGTTAAATCCTTTGAACGAATATCTTCAGATACTCCAGCATCAGCACAAATTTTCTTGGCAGTTGCTTCACCGATACCGTAAATGTAAGTTAAAGCGATAACGATTCTTTTATCTCTTGGTAAGTCAACACCAGCAATACGAGCCATAAACTACACCCCCTCTATTTCTAACCTTGACGTTGCTTGTGCTTTGGATTTGCTGAGCAAATTACCATCACACGGCCATGTCTCTTGATAACTTTACAATGTTCACACATTGGTTTAACAGATGGTCTAACCTTCATGTTTCCCTCCGTTATATTACTTTATAAACCGATACGTAATTCTACCTTTAGTTAAATCATATGGAGATAATTCCACAGTCACACGGTCTCCCGGCAAAATACGAATGTAGTGCATCCTAATTTTACCAGAAACGTGTGCTAAAATTGTGGCTCCATTTTCCAATTCAACTTTAAACATAGCATTAGGTAAGGTATCAACTACCTTACCTTCTACTTCAATGACATCATCTTTTGCCAAAGTTGTTCCTCCGCAATTAAACAGTCATATACTTTGAAATTATAACACGGATAAAAAATTATACAAATTTTTCTTCTATTGATTATTACTCAATACCGCATCAATATCTTCAAAGACTTTTTCTGGAGTTTGTTCACCATTAATTACAGTGAGCAAGCCTTTCTTCTGATAAAAGTCCTTCAAAGGTGCATTCATCTTTTCATTAACTTCAAGACGATTCTTAACAACTTCTGGTTTATCATCTTCACGTTGATAAAATTCATGGCCACCACAGCGATCACAAGTGCCCTCAACTTTTGGCTGCTTGGAAAGCTTGTTGTAAGTAGCTCCACAATTTTTACACATGTATCTTGCTGATAAACGCTTAATCAAAGTGTCTTCGTCAACTTCAAGCGCAATGACATTTGTTAAAGGTTTCTCCAAACGTTTTGTAATACCATCTAAAAGTTCTGCTTGTACAGTGGTTCTTGGAAAACCATCTAAGATAAAACCTTCTTTAATATCAGGTTGACTTAAACGTTCCTCAACCAACTTTGCAGTAACTTCATCGGGTACTAGATTACCCTTATCGATATAACTCTTAGCTTCAAGACCAACCTTCGTCTTGTTAGCCATTGCTTCCCTAAACATATCCCCAGTTGAAATATGAGTTAAGTGATATTTATCAACGATTCGCTCTGATGCTGTACCTTTACCAGCACCTGGTAACCCTAAAAGAATTAAGTTAATCATTTATCCGTTCCTATCTGATGAATCCAACATATTCTCTCTTCATTAACAAGCCGTTAATTTGACGAGATAACTCGAGAACAACCCCAATCACAATTAAAAGACTTGTTCCTCCTAAACCAATGGAACTTGGGAGATTCCAAAAGTTAGTAGCCAATTGAGGCAGTAAAGCAACTAAGCCCAAGAATAATGAACCTACTGTTGATAATTTCATCAACATCTTTGAAATATAATCCTGAGTATCTTTTCCTGGCCATACACTAGGAATATAAGCACCCTGCTTTTGTAAGTTTTCTGCTAGCTTCTCAGGGTTGACCTGTACGAAAGCGTAGAAGAATGTAAATAAGATAATTAAAAGAGTGTAGATAATTACCCCAGGAGTAGTTTGTAAGCTAAAGATTTGGTTCATTACTTTAAACCATTGTTGATCGCCCTGGGTTCTTTGAAAGGCCATTAAAATCGTTGCCGGTGTAACAATAAATGAACTGGCAAAAATAACCGGAATAACTCCAGATACATTAACCTTTAATGGTAGAAAACTTTCAGAACCACTCATCGTCGCTCTTCTCGTATATTGAATTGGAATACGACGATCAGCTTGTTCAACCCATGTAACAAATTGAGTTACGATAAGGATTGCAACTATAACCGCGATGAAGAACAAAATGCCTTGCCAACGATCACTAGCACTATTATTAATAATTTCTTCCTTATAAATTTGCCATAGACCACTTGGTAGTCTTGCAATAATACCAGCAAAAATAATTACTGAGATACCATTACCTAGACCCTTATCAGTGATTTCATCACCCAACCATGTTAATAACATAGTTCCAGCAGTCATAATAATAGCAATTTCTATATAAGTCTGTGGTGTTTGATTCTTTACCAAACCCATTTGAGTTAAAGCGTTAAAGCCTAACGTAATACCAATACTCTGGATAAAAGCAACAACTAATGCTAAATATCTAGTTACTTGATTTGTTTTACGTCGACCTACTTCACCTTGTTTTCCCCATTCTACTAACGTAGGAACAATATCCATCTGTAGCAGCTGGATAACAATCTGAGCCGTAATATAAGGAGAAACACCCAAAGAAAATATTGAATAGTTATCTAGTCCACCACCAGATACAGTATCCAGCATTGGAACTAAACCAGTTTGCGCAACCTGCGTGATCGCCTTCGCATTAACACCGGGAACGGTAATGTTTGCACCGATCCGATACAGCAAAAGAATAAAGAGCGTGAAATAGAGCTTATTTCTAATTTCTTTATCTTTGAAGGCGTTCTTCAAGGTCGAGAACATTAGATCACCTCAACAGTTCCGCCAGCGGCTTCAACTGCTTGCTTAGCAGATGCGGAAACTTTATTAACCTTTACAGTTAACTTAACTTTTAATTCGCCCTTGCCAAGTAACTTAACACCTGACAATTCTTTCTTTACTAAGCCATTATCTTTAAGTGATTCTACAGTTACTTCACTGCCGTCTTCGAACTTGTTTAAATCATCTAAGTTTACAATTGCATATTCCTTGCGGTTAATGTTCTTAAAACCACGCTTAGGCATAGTTCTGAATAATGGCATTTGACCACCTTCAAAACCTAAACGAGTATGACCGCCTTGACGAGCTAATTGACCCTTTTGACCACGGCCTGAAGTTTTACCGTAACCACTTGAAGTACCACGACCAACACGTTTTCTATTGCGACGTGAGCCTTCAGCAGAATGTAATTCATGAAGCTTCATTAATTTGGCACCTCCTTGATATTCTATTTGTTAATCTCTTCAACAGAGATTAAGTGAGCAATCTTTAATAATGCACCACGAGTAGCAGCGTTGTCTGGAAGAACAACAGTACTATCCACTCTACCTAAACCAAGAGCTTTAACGATCTTTCTTTGTTGAGGTAGACGGTGAGCAACACTTCTAATTAAAGTAATCTTTAAATCAGTCATCTATGATCTCCCTAATCTTAAGCTCTTTCAGGTTGACGAAGTTTTGCAACTTCTTCACTAGTTCTAAGCTTCTTCAAACCATCGATAGTTGCACGAACAACGTTAATTGGAGTGTTTGAACCAAGTGACTTTGAAGTTACGTCTGAGATACCAGCCATATCCATAACGATACGTACGGCACCACCAGCAGCAACACCAGAACCAGCTTCAGCAGGTTTCAATAAAATGTTACCTGAACCGTAGTGACCAATAACTTCATGAGGAATAGTAGTACCAACTTTAGGTACATTGATCATTTTCTTCTTACCGTCTTCTACAGCCTTACGGATTGCTTCTGGGACTTCTTGAGCTTTACCAGTACCAAAACCTACACGGCCTTTCTTGTCGCCAACAACAACAAGAGCAGCAAATCTCATGCGACGGCCACCTTTAACAACCTTAGTAATACGGTTGACAGCGACTAATTGATCTTCGATATCGTCTTTGTTTCTGCGATTGTTACGAGAATCATTGCGGTTTGCCATGTGTTAATTCTCCTTTCCTAGAAATCTAATCCGTTTTCACGAGCAGCATCAGCTAATGCTTGAACACGGCCGTGGTATAAGTAACCACTTCTGTCGAATACAACAGTAGAAATGTTCTTTGCCTTTGCAGCTTCAGCAATTGCCTTACCTACAGCAGCAGCTTGTTCTACTTTAGTTGCATCTGATACATTTTCATCCAAAGTTGAGGCGCTTGCAAGCGTAACACCCGCTACGTCATCAATTAATTGAGCGTAGATGTTTTTATTTGAACGAAAAATGCTTAAGCGTGGGCGCTCAGCAGTACCAGAAATTTTTCCACGAATACGTCTATGACGCTTTAAGCGTAACTTGTTTTTATCTGGTTTAGAAATCACAATTTCACCTCAAAAATAACTACTTATTACTTACCAGTCTTACCTTCCTTGCGACGTACGTATTCATCAACATAACGAATACCTTTACCCTTATAAGGTTCTGGTGGACGTACGGCACGGATTTCAGCTGCAAATTGACCAACATCTTGCTTTGAAACACCTTCAACTTCTACATCAGTTGCTGAAGTTGCCTTTACAGAAACACCTTCTGGTGCAGTCAATACAACTGGGTGTGAATAACCAACATTTAAAGTAATCTTGTTGCCTTGTGCTTGTGCACGGTAACCAACACCGATTAACTTCAAAGTCTTCTTATAACCGTCAACTACACCTTCGATCATTGAAGCTAAGTTAGCTCTTTCAGTACCGTGAAGTGCTTTGTCGCTTTCGCTTGAACGTGAAAAGTTAATTTCACCATCTTTTTGTTCAAACTTAATCTTTGGATCGAAGTATCTAGTTAATTCACCCTTTGGGCCCTTAACAGTAATATTGTCGCCTTCCTTGGTAACAGTGACACTGTCAGGGACTTCAATAGTCTTTAAACCGATTCGGCTCATTGATTGTTCTCCTTTCTGTCAGTATTACCAAATGTAGGCAATTACTTCGCCGCCAACGTTCTTTTGTCTTGCTTCCTTGTCGGTAATAACACCAGCAGAAGTAGAAACGATGGCAATGCCTAAGCCATTAAGAACTTTAGGTAAGTCTTCAGCGCCAACGTAGTTTCTAAGACCTGGCTTAGAAATACGCTTCAAACCTGAGATAACACGTTCTCCATTTGGACCATATTTCAAGAATACCTTGATAACGCCTTGCTTGTTATCATCTGCAACTTCGTAATCACGGATGAAGCCTTCACGTTTCAAAATTTCTGAAATAGACTTTTTAATGTTTGATGCAGGAATTTCAACTGAATCGTGTTTTGCCATGTTGGCATTTCTGATTCTAGTCAAGTAATCTGCGATTGGATCTGTCATGACCATTTAAGCTATCCTCCTAACCGTATACTACCAACTAGCCTTTTTAAGACCAGGGATTTGACCCTTGTGTGCTAATTCCTTTAAGCAAATACGGCATAATCCGAATTTACGGTATACGGAGTGTGGACGACCACATCTCTCGCAACGTGTATATTCGCGTGAAGAGAACTTAGCAGGACGACGATTTCTGATTTTTTGTGATGTTTTAGCCATTAATGTCCTCCACTATCTTGCAAACGGCATACCAAATTGAGTCAAAAGTTCACGAGCTTCTTCATCAGTGTTGGCAGTAGTTACGATAACAATATCTAAACCTCTAGTGCGGTTTACCTTATCAAAATCGATTTCTGGGAAAATCAATTGTTCTTTAATACCTAAAGTGTAGTTACCACGACCATCAAATGAACGAGTTGATACACCACGGAAGTCACGAACACGTGGAAGAGAAACATTGATTAACTTGTACAAGAAATCGTACATTCTGTCGCCTCTAAGAGTTACCTTAGCACCGATAGACATACCTTCACGTAAACGGAAGTTAGCGATTGATTTCTTGGCCTTAGTGATTAATGGCTTTTGACCTGAGATCAAAGTTAATTCTTCAACTGCTTCATCTAAGTTCTTGGCGTTAGAAACTGCATCACCAACACCCATGTTTAAAACAATCTTGTCGATCTTAGGTACTTGCATAGATGACTTGTAGTTAAACTTTTCTTCTAATGCAGGAGCTACCTTTTCGTTGTATTCCTTAGCTAAATAACTTGCCATGTGTGTCCTCCCTTCTACTTATCTTCTTTTTTACTACTAATTACTTTAACGTTTGATGCGTGAATTGAACCTTCTGATTCAACTACACCACCATTAGCATTGCTTTGTGAAGGCTTTTGGTGCTTCTTAATCTTGTTAACGCCCTTAACCACTACACGGTTTTTCTTAACGTTAACAGAAAGAACAGTACCTTCTTTACCTTTATCTTTTCCGGCAATAACTTTTACTTTGTCACCAGTTTTAACGAACATCAGTGCACCTCACTATCAATTATAAGACTTCAGGAGCAAGAGAGACGATCTTCATAAAGTCGTTCTCACGTAACTCACGTGCAACTGGCCCAAAGATACGAGTACCACGTGGGCTCTTGTCTGCGTTGATAATTACGCCAGCATTTTCGTCGAACTTGATGTATGAACCATCTTCACGACGTGCACCTGATTTAGTTCTAACAATAACAGCTTTTACAACGTCGCCTTTTTTGACAACGCCACCTGGTGTTGCTTGTTTAACAGTACATACTACGATGTCACCAATGTTACCGGTCTTACGCTTTGAACCACCTAAGACTCTAATAACTAAAAGTTCTCTGGCACCAGAGTTATCAGCAACCTTTAAACGGGATTCGTTTTGAATCACTGTGTAATCCTCCCCTCACTAAATCCGCAAATTAAACAGATTTCTTAACAATCTTTACTAAACGGAAGCGCTTCTTACGAGATAATGGACGGGTTTCCATGATACGTACAGTATCGCCAACTTTAGCTTCGTTATTTTCGTCTTGTGCGTAGTACTTCTTTGAATATCTAATACGCTTGTTGTAAACAGGGTGGTTCTTGTAAGTGTCAACAACTACAACGATAGTCTTGTCCATCTTATCAGAAACTACACGACCTTGGTATACGTGACGACGATTTCTTTCGTTTGTTTCGCTCAAGTTAATAGCTCCCTTCCATTAATTGTTTTCTAACGCTTTTTCGCTCAGAATAGTCTTGATTCTGGCGATATTCTTGCGGACTTTGCTCAAGCGAGCGGTATTTTCTAATTGACCCGTTGCTTGTTGGAAACGCAAATTGAAGAGTTCTTCTTTGTATTGCTTTTCTTTTTCTAACATTTCATCAGTGGTTAATGCTCTGATATCTTTAGCCTTCATTAGATTCGCCACCTACTTCCGAACTTCTAGTTACAAACTTAGTCTTAATTGGTAACTTAGTTGAAGCAAGACGTAAAGCTTCACGAGCAGTTGCTTCATCAACACCACCAATTTCGAACATAATCTTTTCTCTCTTAACTACAGCTACCCAACCTGCTGGTGCACCTTTACCTGAACCCATACGTACACCAACACCTTTAGCAGTGTATGACTTTTGAGGGAAAATTCTGATCCAAACCTTACCGCCACGTTTCATGTAACGAGTCATAGCAACACGAGCTGCTTCGATTTGACGGTTAGTAATCCAATGTGATTCGAGGGCTTCAAGACCATATTCACCAAAGGCAATATATTTACCACCCTTAGCAGCACCACGCATCTTACCACGGAATTCACGACGGTGTTTTACTCGCTTTGGTACTAAAGGCATTATCTATTTCCTCCCTTCGCTGGCTTTGAAGCTGGCTTATTCTTACGAGTAGGTAAGATTTCGCCACGGTTGATCCAAACTTGAACACCAATTTCACCATAAGTAGTGAAGGCATTTACCCAAGCGTAATCAATATCAGCTCTCAAAGTTTGTAATGGAACACGACCTTCTGTGTGCCATTCTCTTCTTGCCATATCGGCACCGTTCAAACGACCTGAAGTTTGAACCTTAATACCCTTGGCACCAGCACGCATAGCTCTTTGAGTAGCTTGACGCATAGCACGTCTGAAAGCAATACGAGCTTCAAGTTGACGAGCAATACTATCTGCTACTAACTTAGCATCAAGATCTGGTTTCTTAATTTCAACAATATTAATGTGAACTTGCTTACCAGTTAAAGCATTTAATTGTTTTCTCAAAGCTTCAACTTCAGAACCACCTTTACCAATTACCATACCTGGCTTAGCAGTATGAATTGAAATGTTAATTCTGTTAGCTGCACGTTCAATTTCAACAGTAGATACTGAGGCATCCTTCAACTTTTCTGAAATAAATTTTCTGATTTGAAGGTCTTCATTTAAAGTTTCTTTGTATCCCTTGTCAGCATACCATTTTGATTCCCAATCACGGATAACACCGAGACGAAAACCGTTTGGGTTAATCTTTTGACCCATTAATATACCTCCCTTAATCGTTCTTTTCTGAAACTACTACAACTACGTGACTGGTTCTCTTGTTAATTGGAGAAGCCATACCCTTAGCACGTGGGCGGAATCTCTTCAAAGTTGCACCTTCATTTACGTAAGCTTCTGATACGTAAAGGTTTGCACTTTCAAGATCGTAGTTATGTTCTGCGTTAGCAATAGCTGAACGTAAAACTTTTTCAACGATTGGGGAAGCAGCTCTAGGCGTAAATTCCAAGATTGCTAATGCTTCAGCAACGCTCTTGCCACGAATTAAGTCAACGACTAAACGAGCTTTTCTTGGAGCGATGCGAACAGTTCTTGCTTCAGCCTTAGCTGAACTAATTTGTTCTGCCATTTAGATGTTTCTCCTTCCTCTAAGCTTGTGTTGTGGCTTTATCATCAGTGGATTTGTGTCCGTGGAAAGTTCTTGTTGGAACAAATTCACCTAACTTATGACCAACCATGTCTTCAGTTACATATACTGGGACATGTTTTCTACCATCGTAAACAGCTATAGTCAAACCTACAAAGGAAGGGAAAATAGTTGAACGACGTGACCAAGTCTTAATAACTTGCTTCTTATCTGCATCTGCTTGTGCATCAACCTTCTTTAACAATGATGCATCAGCAAAAGGACCTTTTTTAATACTACGGCTCATTAATTAACCCTCCTTCTACTACTTGCTACCTTTACGGTGACGAATGATTAACTTCTCGCTGGCCTTCTTGGTATCTCTAGTCTTAATACCACGTGCCTTCTTACCCCATGGAGTCATAGGTTGAGGACGACCAACTGGAGCCTTACCTTCACCACCACCATGTGGGTGATCGTTAGGGTTCATTACAGAACCACGTGATTGTGGACGCTTGCCTAACCAACGCTTACGACCAGCTTTACCTAATTGAATCAATGAGTGTTGTTCATTACCAACAGTACCGATAGTTGCACGGCATGATGACAAAATCTTACGAACTTCACCACTTTGTAATCTTACTAAAGTGTAATCACCATCAGCACCTAAAACTTGAGCTGAAGCACCAGCACTTCTTACGAGTTGGCCACCCTTGCCTGGCTTTAATTCGATATTGTGAATTGAAGTACCAGTTGGGATATTCTTTAATTCCAAAGCGTTACCTGGCTTAATGTCAACTGAATCACCTGATTCAACTACATCGCCAACTTTTAAGCCCTTAGGAGCTAAGATGTAAGCTTTGATACCATCAGTGTAGTGAAGCAAAGCAATGTTAGCAGTTCTGTTTGGATCGTATTCGATAGCCTTTACAACTGCCTTTGCGTTGTCCTTGTTACGCTTAAAGTCGATGATACGGTATTTTTGTTTGTGACCACCACCACGGTGTCTTACAGTGATATGACCATATGAGTTACGACCTGCAGTATGTGATTGAGATTCAAGTAAAGTCTTTTCAGGCTTTGTCTTAGTGATCTCAGCAAAGTCGGAAGAAGTCATATGACGACGACCATTCGTGGTTGGCTTGTAAATCTTAATAGCCAATTGACTGACCTCCTATTACTTGTTGTCTTCTGTGTTATCGTCTTGGAAAATCTTGATGTCGTTTGAATCGTTAGTTAAAGTAACGATAGCCTTTCTACGACGAGCGGTCTTACCAGTGTAACGACCTACTCGCTTGTCCTTGCCGCGAACGTTCATAATGTTTACGTTCTTAACTTTAACATCGAAGATTTCTTCAACAGCATTGCGAACTTGTGTCTTGGTTGCAGTTAAAAGCACGTCGAATGTGTACTTCTTATCATCCATTAAGTTCGTGGACTTTTCAGTAATGACAGGTCTTAAAATGATATCGCGTGCGTCCATTAAGCCAAAACCTCCTCGATCTTCTTAACAGCATCTTGATCTAAGATCAACTTGCCATAGTTAACAGCATCTTCAACGTTTAAGCCATTAACTGGAACAACCTTAACCTTAGTCAAGTTTCTTGCGGAAAGTTGTACATTGTTATCATCTGAAACAATTAAAACTTTACCGTCAGCATTTAAGCCGTTTAACATTGATACTAATTCCTTAGTCTTAGGAGCTGACATAGTCAACTTATCTAAAACAATTAAATCATTGTCAATCAACTTTTGGGAAAGAACTGACTTAATAGCCAAACGACGTTGCTTTCTTGGCATAGTGTATGCGTATGAACGTGGAGTTGGGCCAAAGACTGTACCACCACCGCGCCATTGTGGAGCTCTGATAGAACCTTGACGAGCACGACCAGTACCCTTTTGTCTCCAAGGCTTCTTACCACCGCCGCGAACAGCAGATCTATTCTTAACCTTTGAGGTACCTTGACGCTTGCCGGCTCTTTGTCTAATAATTGCTTCAAAAACGACACTTTCATTTGGTTCAATACCAAAAACCTTATCGTTTAAAGTAACTTCACCAGAGTCTTTACCGTTTTGATCCATAACTTTTAAATTAGCCATTCTAGTCCTCCTTCCTATTTATCAGCCTTTACAGCTTTAGAAGCAGTCTTAACAACGATTAATGAGTTCTTAGCACCTGGGACGTTACCCTTAATCATCAATACGTTCTTGTCTGCAACAACTTTTTCAATTACTAAGTTTTCAATGGTAACTTTCTTCACACCCATGTGACCTGGCAAGCGCTTGCCCTTTGGTACACGGTTAATGATGGAACCCATTGAACCAGGAATTCTGTGGTATCTTGAACCGTGAGTTTCTGGTCCTCTTGATTGGCCCCAACGCTTGATGTTACCTTGGTATCCATGACCTCTTGAAGTACCAGTAACGTTTACAACGTCACCTTCCTTAAATGTATCCACAGTAACTTCTGAGCCAACTTCATAGTCCTTAAGCTCAACACCGCGGATTTCCCGAATGAAGCGCTTAGGCGAAGTCTTTGCTTTATCAGCATGACCTTTTTCTGGTTTGTTGCTCAAAACTTCACGCTTGTCTTGGTAACCTAATTGAACTGCTTCGTAACCGTCTGATTCAACAGTCTTAACTTGCATAACAACGTTAGGAGTTGCTTCAACAACAGTTACAGGAACAAGGACACCATCTTTAGTAAAGATTTGAGTCATACCAACTTTTCTTCCTAAGATTCCTTTGGTCATGTTTACACCTCTTTCTATTTAAATTACAGTTTAATTTCGATGTCTACACCGCTTGGAAGATCAAGCTTCATTAATGAATCAACAGTCTTTGGTGTTGGATTCAAAATATCGATTAAACGCTTGTGAGTGCGCATTTCGAATTGTTCACGTGAGTCCTTGTTCTTGTGTGGTGAACGAAGAACTGTGAATAAAGTTCTTTCTGTTGGAAGAGGAACTGGACCTGAAATTTCAGCACCAGTTCTCTTTGCAGTAGCTACGATCTTAGCAGCTGATTCATCGAGAATACCATGTTCGTAAGACTTAAGTCTAATACGAATTGTTTGACTTGCCATTAAATTACCTCCTTAACGTCTTCTTTAAAAGATGACTCGCTCGGCAAAAATTCCCCGCACGCCACTGTGGCAATGCAGCCTGGCGTGCCGCAACCTTTTGCGTCAACGCTTTACAACGATTTTCACACTTAAGGGCACACTGTCCCATAAGCACAAAGACTATTGTACTTTGTCCCTCCTTAAATATCAAGGGTTTACGACTTTTTTCTTAAATTTATTTACAAAAAAGAGTTATCAAAATAAAAATGATAACTCTTTTTTATATGAAATTGTTTTCAATTAAGCTAACTGCATTAATCAGTTCTTAACGGAAGCTATTCAGCATCTCCGCCGCGCTTCTTAATGATGTCAGCTTGAATTGATTTAGGTGTTGGTGAGTAGTGATCAAATACCATAGTAAATGTACCACGACCCTGAGTTGATGAACGCAAAGTAGTTGCGTAACCAAACATTTCTGAAAGTGGAACAA
>OKSF01001015.1_pt1 | contig 24762 bp, 19 predicted proteins | sample 1606061 | NCBI WGS metagenome assembly OKSF01 (sample SAMEA3541567, study PRJEB24748) | human gut metagenome | biome: human gut; feature: human-associated habitat; material: faeces | place: China | collected 2012 | reverse complement strand
GAAATGGAAGAAAAAATTGCGAATCATGCTTGCATGAATGAGCGGTTTTTTCTGGAATTTCATATGGCGAGCAGCCACATCGAGATGCAGCGCAGCGGAATCGAGATGTGGCTCTGAATAGTTACAATTTTTAAAGGCAGAGCCGTTAAATCCGAACTGTGTTTTTTCGGCTCTGCCTTTTCTCTATCATTCTAATTTATTTTTCATCAAAGAAAGGAAAAAATTATGCTGAACACCAAATTATTTGACCACACTATCTTAAAAGCAGACGCAACCGAAGCACAGGTTGCAAAGATCTGCGACGAGGCACTTGCACATGATTTTGCTTCTGTCTGCGTCAACCAGTACTACACCAAATTCGTTGCTGAAAAGCTCAAAGGATCTGACGTCAAAGTATGCACCGTTGTCGGCTTCCCTCTGGGCATGTCCGATACCCGTGTAAAAGCGTTTGAGACCCGTACGGCCATCGAAGACGGTGCACAGGAGGTTGATATGGTCATCAACGTCGGAGCCCTCAAAGACGGCAAATACGACTTCGTACGCTCCGATATCCAGACCTTAAAAGAAGTATGCGGCAAGGACATCGTTCTGAAAGTCATCATCGAGACCTGCCTTTTAACCGATGAAGAGAAAGTAAAAGCGTGCGAGCTCGCAAAAGAAGCCGGCGCTGACTTCGTAAAAACCTCCACCGGATTTTCTACCGGCGGTGCAAAAGCGGCTGATGTTGCCCTGATGAGAAAGACCGTAGGCCCGGATATGGGCGTAAAAGCTTCCGGCGGAATCCACAACGCAGACGAGGCACAGGCTATGGTAGATGCCGGCGCAAGCCGTCTCGGAACAAGCGCAACACTGGCTATCATCGGATAAAAAGGAGTTTCTTATGGATACGATACTGATAGGAATTGCCGGAGGAACCGGCAGTGGAAAAACGACACTGGCAGATAAGCTGGTAGAAAGTTTTGGACGCGATGAAGTGAGCATTCTGCGCCATGACAACTATTACAAACGCCATGACGATATTCCTTTTGAGGAGCGTGCCAAATTAAATTACGATCATCCCGATGCCTTTGATACCGACCTGTTATGCCAGCACATTCTCGAGCTGAAAGCCGGAAAGTCCATCGAGATGCCGGTTTACGATTATGCCATGCATAACCGCTCGGATAAAACGATTCTGGTCCATCCTGCCCCGGTTATCGTGCTCGAGGGCATTCTCCTCTTCGTTGAGAAGGATCTCTGCGATCTGATGGACATCAAAGTCTTTGTCGATACCGATGCGGACGTGCGGATTCTCCGCCGGATCCTGCGCGATGTAAAAGAGCGCGGCCGTTCCCTGGACAGCGTTGTGACGCAGTACCTGACGACCGTAAAACCGATGCACGAGCAGTTCGTAGAGCCGAGCAAGCGCCGTGCCGACGTGATCATCCCGGAGGGCGGACAGAACACCGTTGCTCTTGAAATGCTGATCGAGCGGGTGCGTAAGCATCTGAATCTGGTGCAGAACCAGTAAACATCCGTTTATCGCTATAAAAATCTGCAAAAAAAGAACGAGGACTGAATTTTCTCTTTTTCCGTCCTCGCTCTTTTTATTTTTCCCTTACAGATGTTCCAGCATTCCCTGCAGCCAGATCTGGCCTTTGAAACGTCTTCCCACTTCCGGTACTCCAAATAAATCCTTTTCGTTGATACAGATGTCTATCGGCACATCGTTGCAGACGAGGCCGAGCTCATACACCCGCTCGCCCGTTACCGCGTTCTTCGTTGTATTCATCTCCGTAATTTCACCCATCACGCTGTACTGGTCGCATTCGAGACCGCTCGGCATGAAAAAGCTATCTACAATAGAAAAGACATCTTCCTTCGTCAGACGCTGGGAAATCATGGCATATGTGTCAATATCATCCATGGTGAGACTTTCCATCGCATCCTCATCCCCGTTTCTGGCAGCCGAGATCAGTGAATTCTTCTGCTGCGTGCTGCGGCGCTCCTTCTCGACCTGTTCCGGGTCTTTCTGGATCGGAAGCAGAATTGTTCCTTCCGCTGCAAGACCGGAGACAGAAAGCGGGAGCGGAAGCGGCTGCAGCGCATTTTTCTGTTTCATCTCAAGATATTCCGCTGCATGCGTCAGATAAAAGATCATCGTGATGCCAAGCCGCATATCGTCGCAGGCGCCTGCAAACGATTCCTTATCGACGTGGCGCTCCACCGATACCTCCTCGTAGGAGCTGATCTGCCCGCCCTCGAAATAGGGATAATAATATTCCATCTGGAAACGGTTGTTCTCATCAATTTCCCCACAGACCGTGATACCACAGTCATATGCATATTCTTTCGAAAATTCAGCAAAAAGGTGGTGTTCTTCTGTTTCCACAATCTTTTTACGGTCGTAGTTTTCTACTACATCACGAAGAATCTCCTGGAGTTCCTTCGTCGTCTTGATCTTTGAAAATCCAATGGTTTTCAGGTAAGCGTGCATAAGAACACCTCCTCTCATTCCTTTGTATTTCTTATGCGATTAGTGTTTCGGAACCAGTTTCTCTTTTCCGCCCATGTACATACGAAGAACTTCCGGAATGCTTACGGTTCCGTCTGCATTCAGGTTGTTCTCCAGGAATGCGATCAGCATACGCGGCGGAGCAACTACGGTGTTGTTCAGGGTATGTGCCAGGTATTTCTTTCCGTCCTCGCCGTTGACACGGATTTTCAGACGTCTTGCCTGTGCATCGCCAAGGTTGGAGCAGCTTCCTACCTCGAAGTATTTCTTCTGACGCGGAGACCATGCCTCAACATCGACAGATTTTACTTTCAGGTCAGCCAGGTCACCGGAGCAGCACTCCAGAGTACGAACCGGGATATCCATGGAACGGAACAGGTCTACGGTGTTCTTCCACAGTTTGTCATACCACATCATGCTGTCTTCCGGTTTGCAGACAACAACCATCTCCTGTTTCTCGAACTGATGGATACGATAAACACCACGCTCCTCGATGCCGTGTGCTCCTTTTTCTTTACGGAAGCACGGAGAGTAGCTGGTCAGGGTCAGAGGCAGTTTCTCCTCCGGGATGATGCTGTCGATGAATTTACCGATCATGGAGTGCTCGCTGGTTCCGATCAGGTACAGATCCTCGCCCTCGATTTTGTACATCATGGACTCCATCTCAGCGAAGCTCATAACACCGTTTACGACGTTGCCGTGGATCATGAAAGGCGGTACGCAGTAGGTAAATCCTCGGTCGATCATGAAATCTCTTGCATAAGAAAGGATGGCAGAGTGGAGGCGTGCAATGTCGCCCATCAGATAATAGAATCCGTTTCCTGCAACTTCTCTTGCTGCATCCAGATCGATTCCGTCGAAGGACTCCATAATGTCGGTGTGATACGGGATTTCAAAATCCGGTACAACCGGCTCGCCGAAGCGCTCTGCTTCTACGTTCTCGCTGTCATCTTTTCCGATCGGTACGGAAGGATCGATGATGTTCGGGATCACCATCATGATCTTCTTGATTTCTTCTTCTACTTCTTTTTCTCTTGCAGAAAGAGCCTCGATGCGGGAACCGTCAACAGCTACCTGTTTCTTTACTTCCTCAGCCTCTTCTCTCTTGCCCTGGCCCATCAGTGCGCCGATCTGTTTGGAGATTTTGTTTCTTTTTGCACGAAGTGCTTCTACTTCCTGTTTGATGTCACGGTTTTCTTTGTCCAGCTCGATGACTTTATCAACCAGCTCCAGTTTCTGATCCTGGAATTTATTTCGGATATTCTGTTTTACAACTTCCGGGTTTTCTCTTAAAAACTTAATGTCTAACATAATTTCCTCCTAGTAGATCTTATCCCCTCATTTTGGCGGGATTCTTTTTGTTCTTTCCAGCCCGGAACCACTGCCGTTTTTCCAGCATTTATGCGGGTTTGGCGCGTTCCAGTACCATCATATAACAGTATATGCATTTTTTCAAGCGTTCTTTCATGCTGTTTTTCTGCGGTCCGCTTTTACATCAGATCGATCGAATTCATCGTAATTGCCTGGCGCAGCGCGTCGATTTCCTCGGCGCTCAGCATGATATAGGACTCGCCTTTTACGATCTCTTTCAGATATAAAAAACAGTTGTCACGGCTGTGGATTGCATTCAGGATAAAACCTGTGTTTTCTTTGTCGAGCATTGCCAGCGCAAAACTCATCTTTCCGCCCACATCGTCAAACGCATCATATTTTACGATTCCGTATTTGTTCAGCGTCATGCCCTGGATCTTTTTCAGATCCGCAAGATTTTTTTTCGTCAGCTCATTCTGCTTGTTCAGTTTGTCAATTTCCTTGAACCGCTGATGAAACAGCTTTTCGAGTGACTGGGCGTCTTTTCCCTTCATAAAGCTTCTGTACTTCTGGTTCAGTCTGCTCAGACGCAGCGACATGCTGACCGTCATAATCATCATCACGATAATCAGTACAATCAGAAGAAGTACAACAACGCCAAGGTCAATTCCTACCTTACTAAATAAATCGCTCATTATTCTACCTCTTACTGTATTGATTCAAACAGATCCATGATTCTCTCGAGCTCTTCCTGGGAATAATACTCGATCTCGATCTTTCCTTTGTGCTTTGCCCCGCGGTGAATGGAAACCTTCGTACCAATGATGCTCTTAATTTTCTCTTCCAGACCTTCGTAGATGGCTTCCTCTTCCAGATTGACTTTCTTTTCTTTCTTCACCTTCGGATTCAGGATCTCTTTGACCAGGCGCTCGGTCTCACGGACACTGAGCTTTTCATCGAAGATTTTCATTGCCGTATTGTACTGGAGCTCTTTATTCTCCAGCGCCAGCAGCGTACGCACATGACCGGTTGTCAGCATTTCATCGACAACCATCTGCTGTACCCTGTCGTCCAGTTTCAGGAGACGCATCGAGTTTGTAACCGCCGTTCTGCTCTTGGAAACGCGCTCTGCGATTTCATCCTGGCGGAGATGGAACTCTTCCATCAGGCGTTTGTATGCATGTGCCTCCTCAATCGGGTTCAGGGATTCTCTCTGAATATTTTCAATCAAGGAAATCTCGACAACTTCCTGCTCGGTAAAATCTTTGATGATGACCGGTACTTCTTTGATTCCGGCAAGCTTTGCAGCCCTCCATCTCCGTTCCCCTGCGATGATCTCATAATAATCATCTTTTTTCTGCACCAGAATCGGCTGTAGAACTCCGAACTGTTTAATGGATTCCGAAAGTTCGATCAGGCCGTCCTCGTCAAAGGATTTTCGCGGCTGTTCGCGGTTCGGTTCAATTTCGGAGATTTTCAGTTTCATCTCAACTGGTTTTTCGACAACTTTTTCAACAACCTTCTCGACTACTTTGACCTCCGGTTTTACCGGTTTCTCTTTTGCTTCTGCTTTGGCCGAATGTCCCGGTGAAATCAGGGAATCCAGGCCCTTGCCTAATCCTCCTCTTCTCGCTGCCATTACTCTTCATCCCCCCTGTGAATCACTTCGTCTGCCAGGAGACGGTAGCTCTCTGCACCGGTGGACCGCTTGTCGTAATAGTTGATCGGCATACCGTAGCTCGGTGCCTCCGCAAGGCGGACATTTCTCGGAATAATGGTTTTGTAGATATTCTGATCCAGGCTGTCTTTTACGTTTTCTACTACCTGCAGAGAAAGATTCGTTCTCGCATCGTACATGGTAAAGACAACGCCTTCCATCTCCAGTTCCGGATTCAGACGCTCCTGCACCAGCTCAATCGTGTGCATAAGCTGGGATAAGCCCTCCAGTGCGTAATATTCACACTGAATCGGCACCAGAACGGTGTCCGCGGTGGTCATCGCGTTGATTGTCAGCATATTTAAGGATGGCGGACAGTCAATAATAATGAAGTCGTACTGATCGCGAACCTGATCAATTGCGTTTTTCAGGATGAATTCTTTGTCTTCCACCCCGATCAGCTCTATCTCCGCTCCGGCCAGATTGACATTGGAAGGGATAAGGGAAAGATTGTCAAAATTCAGAGGAATGATGCAGTCCTCCAGTTTTGACTCTCCAAGAAGCAGCTCATAGATGGTATTTTCCACTTCATTTTTCTCTACTCCCATTCCGCTGGTGGTATTTCCCTGCGGGTCCATATCAATGGTCAGAACTTTTTGTCCCATTTCTCCTAAACAGGAAGAAAGGTTAATTGCGGTGGTAGATTTACCTACGCCGCCTTTCTGGTTTGCAATTGCAATTGTTCTTCCCAAAATATGTATTGCCTCCTTTCATCTTTTTGTTTTCCATTTGCAGTTTTTCCTTTTTACAGGAAATGACCTGCCGGCACTTCTTTCAAAAAAATGATTCATGCGGCAGGTGTTTTGGCATATATATAGGAAAAATCTCCTTTTCTATGCCAGTCTATCTGAGGAATTCTTCAGATTCTATCTCAAAATTGCCCCAATTTGGGACAAAGATATTTTATCATACTACGCCGGATTTTACTACTGGAAATGTTTCACGTGAAACATTTTCTGCATTTTTGCATGATTAGGCGGTTTGAAACATAAGAAAATTGGAGATTTTTGGCGATGTTTCACGTGAAACATTTTGAAAAGCACTGTTTTACAATAATTTTTCTCGGTTTTTACGCTGTTTAAAGGCTTTTTGGAATTTTTTCAGCGATGATTTTGCATTTTTTTGATGGTTTCCAAGTAATTCTGCAATGTCAGAACATTTTTTTCTGTTTCACACAGTTTTTATAAAATGTTTCACGTGAAACATTTTAATTTTTGACGTTTTTGAGGTATAAATATACTGGAAACGTTATTTTAATCGTGTGATGCTCTTTTTCAAGAAAATCTCAGGTGATTAGGAAGAAAAAATCAACTTATCAGGATATTATTGATACATAGATCAGGAATCAAAACTGTTTATGGTTATTCGGTGATCGTAAATGTCTCTTTTTGTATATAAAATGTATTTTTATTCACCAGGGTTCTGTTTTTTCATCGTTCTTCCTCGCTTTTTTTCAAATTTTCAGCATTTTTCTCTTTATTTTCATCAGTAAGAGGCATAATCCGTGAGACATCCTTTTTTTATTTTTTTCTCAATTTTTTTCTCTTTCCGGGCTGTTTTTCTTTGATTTTTTTATTTTACAGACCAGGCTGCACATTTTCTGTTTTTATCGTTTTATTTGATTTCACTATAATTTTTCTGTTTTTATGGTTCTAATATTTTTCTCTCGCTGCCACGTCTTTTATCCTCTTTTCCATCTTTCTGGCTTACCTTTCTCTTTTTTTGTAAACAATCTCACTTTTTCTCTTTTATCAACATTTTTTATTCCTTCTCTCCGTTTTTTATCCCTCATCGCCATTTCACACCATTTTCTTGCCTTTCACTGCCTCTCCCTCCCGTTTTTATTCTTTTCGCCCATGTCTATACTACATTTTCCCCTTTTCAGTCGTTTTTTGCCTTTTCTCAACTCATTTTTATCTTTTTTTGCTTTTTCCGCCTCTTCCATCGTTTTATACCCTCTTTTTGCCATTTTTTAGATCGTCCTTCATTTTTTCGTTTCTACTTATGTCACTTTCCCCGTCTCATTTTTCACGTTTCACGTCTCTCAAAATGTTTCACGTGAAACATCGTTTTTTACGATTTTCGGTCTTCGGCGATCAGTGAGAAGCGATTTGCTTCCCGGCTTTCCGAAAATCACTCTCATTTTTCACCTCTCTTATTTTTAAAATAATCGTATTTTCTATTCTATTTTTGATTTTCTCCGTCTTTTCTACATTTTTCCTGTATTTTCGCGTGTTTCACGTAGTTTTTCGTCTCTGTTTTCTCTCTTTTATTAAATTATTTAATTATATTTTTATATTTTCGTATGAATTGAACTTTTACATTCGTTTTTTCGGATTTTCCAAACCATTTACTAAACGCATTTTGGGACCATTTTTTCATGGATTTTTACCAATCTGGAAGGGTTTTATCCCATAGTGCCGTTTTCATGCTTTTATGTGTATTATTGCATCATTTTTTCTCTGTTTTTTGCAGTTATGTAAACCATTTAAATATGCCATTCGCCAGTAGTTGACATAACGTAGTTCTCCTGGAATTGTCTGCGCTTTTCGTCAAATTGCGTCTTATTTTCGTCTCTTTTTCTCATTTTTCCCTTAATTTTTGCATTGTATCTTTCCCTTTTTTCGCTTATAATAAGCTCAACACAACGTTTCGAACCGATTCCTCCCCTCCGGGAGACCCCTGAAAGGAGTTTTATCATATGAAACACAGCAAAAAACTGGTCACCTTGAGTGTCCTCACCACGATGTCCGGCGCAGCGATTTACTTTCTGAATAAAACGCTCGATACCGCCGCCGTACGGAAAAACCTGCTCGCCTCGGCTGAAAAAGAGATCTTTTCCTGGCAGTTCGGCGATATTTTTTACACAAAAAAAGGCACCGGAACCCCGATGCTCTTACTTCATGACTTACATTGTGCCTCCAGCGGCCGCGAATGGCAGTATATTGAGGATACTCTCGCCCAGGATCACACCGTCTACACACTCGATCTCCTCGGCTGCGGCCGTTCCGACAAGCCGGCGATCACGTACACAAACTTTTTATACGTACAGCTCATCGTCACCTTCATCAAGCAGGTCATCGGATGTCCAACCGACGTAATTGCATCCGGTTTATCCGGTTCTTTCGTCGTAACCGCCTGCAATACAGCCCCGAAATGCTTTGGCCGAATCATGATGATCAACCCGACCGACCTTGCCAAGCTCAACAAAATCCCGGATAAACGCAGCCGCTTCCTGAAACGCATGATCGAGCTCCCGCTCGTCGGAACGCTGCTGTACCACACGCTCACCGGCCGATCCAACATCGAGCTTTTATTCACCGAGAGCTATTATCACAACCCATTTCACCGCTCACCGGAGGACGTAGACGCCTTCTACGAGTCCGCACACCTCCAGAACAGCGCCGGAAAGTACCTTTTTGCAAGCCTTGCGGGCAATTACGTGAACCTCAACATCGGCCACGCCTTAAAGCACATTGACAACAGCATCTTCCTCATCGGCGGCGAGGAAGAGCCGGGCATCGCAGAAACCTTTGCGCTGTACACAGCGCTCAACACCTCCATCGAAACCCAGATCCTGCCGAAAACAAAGCACATGCCGCAGATGGAGGCCCCGCAGGCCCTCTTAGACCAGATCCAGATCTTCTTCGCCCCGGTACAATAACACCCCTTCTGCTCCCGCCGCGAACAAAAAAAACGAGACAAAAAAACGGAGGATTTACTGATTTTTCCATGTCAGTAAATCCTCCGTTTTTTGAACAATCAGCTTTCACTGAATCCTTATTCCGCCGAATCCGAAGAACTGTCATCCTCCGTCTTTGCCGCAAGCAGTTTCCCGTAATTTTCCACCATGGTCTTCACGTTATTTTTATTCACAAGAGACGGCACTCCGTCCTCATCTACCGTGTAATAGAAGCTCGAATCATACGGGCTGTAAGCGAATGTCAGGTCGCCGTCTGTCATATGGAAGACAGCGGTAAACTCGGCATCCTTGGCCTGTACGAGGCTCTCATCCTTCGTCTGCGCCTTCAGGCCAATGAGTGAAGAATAGAATGTGGTAAACGTTGATTTATCAATCGTTTCATCGCCGCAGGTGTAACTGATTTCCTGTGTTGTGGAATCGCTGTCGTCATCCTTTTTCTCTTCCACATGGCGTACATACGTCTTCGTCTCGCCGTTATACGTAATATCAAGACTCGTCAGATCCGATACATTTTCCATGCCGATATACATGTTCCAAAAATCAGATGCCTTCTTTCCGGTGAAGGTTTCAACGTTCGAAGCCGTCATCAGATGAACTTCATTCGAGCCGTCCAGCTTCACGTAATAAGAACCGCCGTCCTCATTTGCATTGCCGACATACAATGCCAGATCTTTCTCCACCGTAACGGTTGTCGTTTCGGAAGAAGAGCTCGTTGCAGTGCTGTCGCTTGATGCAGAATCTGTTGTGGAATCCGAAGAAGTATCTGCCGTTGTTGTATCGTCAGCCTCAACCTCCTGCTCTTCCGTGTAATGCACGCGAATCGTCGTCTTTGGCTGATCCAGTCCGTACTGGGAAAGATCCGATGCGTTGTACGTAACAAGATCTCCAAAGCTAAGAGATGCCACCGCACTTGTCATGGTGCCGATCGAATCCGCATCACCGCCATGTGCCGCTCCATCTGCGTCCACAACCTGCCATTCATCCGTCTGGAGTGCCGAATCAGCAGCGCTTACTTCTTTTGTCAGCGTATATCCGTTCTCACCCTCCACCTGCAGCTTCGTAATGTTTTCCGCCGTCACAGATGGCATGGATTCCGTTGTCGCCCACTCCATCATATCGGACGGGAACATCGTTCCAAGTGATGTGCTTACCAGATAAACCTTACTCGTATCATCGTTCAGATAAATATAGTATCTGCTCGAGCTGTTCTTATCTCCGACATGAATCGTCGTTTTCTCGTCTCCCGCAGTCACTACAACCTCCTGAGACGGCGTCTCGAGCCCGAAATCGGCCATAGAATCGATTTCATCGCCTTCAATGACTCTTTCTGCTGTCATGCTGCTAAGAGAGCTTAAAACGCTCGTTATCTTGCCCTCATCCAATGGGAATCCATCCTCCTGGTCGTAGGTCCAGATATCGGTATCATCGTCTCCTGCTGTTTTCGTAAAGGACACCGTCTCTCCATCGATCTGGAACGAAAGCGCTGTTACATCATCTTTTGAAAAATCAACCACTTTTTCGGCGTCTGCACCAGAATCCGAACTGCCGCTGTCCGCATCGGCGGTGCTGTTTTTCTTCGTCAGCACCGCCAGTACGGCAAGAAGCAGTACCAAAAGGATCAGGCAGGCCGCCATCTTTCCTTTTTTCTTCATCACTGTTTTCTCCTCTTCATCCAGATCATCACGCCAATCACAACAAGTACCAGCGGAATTCCCGCAATGGTAATAATAGACCAGGTGTTAACTGCTCCCTGTGTAAATACCAGGTTTGTATAGCTTGTGCTCTTGCTTGGAATAACAACGGTCTGCTCCACATCACACATGGAGGTCAGTGCAGTCGCTGCCAGCTTTGAGTTCGCACCGCTGATTGCCTGGTCAATCTGGCTGCTCAGCATCGATGCACTCGAGAAATAAATGATCTGTGTCTCTTTATCATCTACGGTCTCTGTGATGGAAACGCCAAGGTCAAATGCGCCCGTCTCACTGTCCGCGCTCTTCGACCAGGTGCTGTTCTCCGGATCATTTTCAATATAAGCGTCCTCGGTGGTCGTCAGAAGGCTCTTGATCGTAATGGTATCACGATAAGAATCGAGCTTCTGAATTGCCTGTGCAACCGGCATCAGAATGTAATTACTCTTTACTTCGGTTGTAATGTCATCACTCTGAATGTTCGGCAGCAGATAATACGGCATCTGCGGATAATAATGCTGGGAATCGGTCTCCACAACAATTCCGCTGGAGCGTTTCACACCGTAATTTTCCAGTATGGAATCCAGATTCGGCATATCCGTTCCGGTATAGCTGGTGAACATCAGAAGCTTTCCGCCGTTTTCCAGGTAGGTAATGACTTTATTTGCCTCATCCTCTGAAAAATCGGTGGTCGGGGACATGATCACAAGCTCCTCGGCATCCTCCGGGATATCGTCTGTCATCAGGGCAAGATCACTGATTTCCACATTGTTTTTATTAACTGCATCACTGAAGTTCGTAGAAAGATCGCTCTCGGAAGCCTCGCCGTGGCCGGTTACCCAGTAAACCTTCGGGTTGTTTTCACTCGTCACATACGTGATGGCGCTGGTAATCTGACCCTCGCCGTCAAAGCCGGTCGTCTGTGTCTGATAGGTCTGATAGTTTGTGGAAGTCTCCCACATATCACTGTTGCTGACCACCTTGCTCTTATCGCCGCATACGACAATTACACTGTTTGCAGCTACCGTCTGATCGGTATACTGACTCGTAAATTTCGGATACAGATCCGGGTCTTTTGTCTCTACTTTGATATGGTCAGAAAGCTCATCGTAGTGCTCCAGCAGCTTCTCGATGGTGTCATCCTCACTGCCCTTCTGCACAATATAATACAGGGTAACGTCTTGATCGAGATCCTTTAATGCCGTTTTCGTCTCATCTGTAATGGAGTACATTTTCTGCGTACTCAGGTCAATCTGTGTTTTGCTGGTCGGAATCTGCGCCACAATCAGGTTAATAACCACAATCACAGCCAGAACAATCACCGTCATAATTGAAGAATAAGAGCCCTGTTTCAGGTGCTTTTTCTGCTCCTCGCCGGTGAACACTTCCTTCAGATGTTCTTTGGAGAACGTCTTTTTCAGCTTTTCTTTGATGTTAAAATTCACTTTATGCTGTTTCTTTTCTTTCTTTTCGCTGCTCATCGTCTCCACCTCCTAATTCCAGCGTTTCTTCTGCAGGGACTGCATTGCAAGGAAAGTGCAGATTGCAATGACGGACAGGTAGTAAACAACACCGCCAATGTCCAGAATACCGTTCACAAAGTTATCCATATGGCCTGCCATGTTGAATACACCGAGCAGATCCTGGATTTTGCCCTCGAGAAGGGTGGATTTTGTAAAGTAAACTGCCGTCAGCGCGCCTTCGCCGATCACGGCAATCACACCTGTAATGATCGGGTTTTTAATCATACTGCCGATCCAGAGGCATACCAGTGCAATGATGATAAAGAAAGCAAAGAAAGAGCTTCCGGCTCCTTCCGGGAAGAAGTTTGCGATACCGCTCTCCACGTAGCACAGGAACAGGATCACAAAGCCGACAACGGCTGCGATGACCTGGCTCTCGGTGATGGAGGAAACGAACACACCGACCGAAATATAGGCTGCTCCCAGCAGGAAATAGCCAAGGATCGAAGTGTAGGATACAGCGTAGGAAACTGTTCCGTGGGTTCCAAGAAGCAGCGGATACAGGCACATAATCAGCACTGGAATCACATAAATGGTGAGAAGTGCCAGATATTTTCCAAGGATAATATCGGAAATTTTTACCGGTGCGGTAAGGAGCAGCTGATCCGTCTTATTTTTCTGCTCCTCCGACAGGACACGCATTGTCAGAACCGGTACTGCGATCAGCAGAATAAATGCGGAATTCTGCAGCGCGTATCCGATCTCCGGGTAACCCTGCTGCAGGTTGATGGCCGTAAAATACAGGCCGAACAGCGCCAGAGTAAACGCCATAAACAGATATCCGATCATGCTTGTCAGATAGCTTTTTAACTCTTTTTTATAAATCGCCGTCATTGTGCGTCTCCCTCCTCCTGTTTTGTTTCAGCGGCTGATTCCGCTGCATCTGTGCTTTTTTCTTCAGACGTTTCCCCGACAGCCGTTTTGTCTGCTTCTGGTTCACATTCTTTTTCACATTCTTTTTGTTTCAGCTGTTCTTTCTCTGCTTTTTTCAGCTTTCTTGCAGCCTTTCCGGAATCATCGGTCAGCTCCAGGAAGACGTCTTCCAGAGACATCGAGGAGGAAGTCAGCTCGAGGATCGGGCAGTTGGCCTTTGCCAGTGCATAGAACAGCTCCTCGCGGATATCCTTATCCTTTTCCGTGGTAATTTTTACCTTAATCTGCTCCTCATTCGGCGTATTTTCATATTGGATCTCTTTTGCATCGAGCGCATTAAGCGCCGGAACCAGCTGCTTTCTCGTTCCGTGAACGGTACATGTAACCGTGTTTGATCCAAGCATCAGTTTACTTAAGTTTTCCGGGGTATCACTCGCAACGAGCTGTCCCTTTGCGATAATCATGACGTAATCGCAGACGGCGCTGACCTCGGAAAGGATATGGGAACTTAAGATAACGGTATGTTTTTTGCCCAGTGATTTAATCAGATCGCGGATCTCAATGATCTGCTTCGGGTCCAGGCCTACCGTCGGCTCATCGAGGATGATGATCGGCGGATAACCGAGCACTGCCTGTGCCAGTCCGACCCTCTGTCGGTATCCTTTCGACAGGTTCTTGATCAGACGGTTCTGCATATCGGTGATCTTCACCAGATTCATGACCTCAAGAATCTGTTTCTTTCTCTGATCCTTTGGAATTTTCTTTAATTCCGCCACGAATTTCAGATATTCCAGAACGGTCATGTCCGTGTAGACCGGCGGCAGCTCCGGCAGATAGCCGATGCATTTCTTTGCCTCCTCCGGCTCCTCCAGGATGTTGTGCCCGTTGATCAGCACTTCGCCCTCCGTAGATGCCAGATAGCCGGTGATGATGTTCATGGTCGTTGATTTTCCGGCGCCGTTTGGGCCAAGGAAACCATAGATCTGGCCTTCTTCTACGGTAAAACTCAGGTTGTTGACAGCTACGTGGTCGCCATAGCGTTTCACCAGATTTTTAACCTCTATCAATGTTCCTTCCTCCTTGTTTCTTAAAGCAGTTCCGGCCTGGCCTTTCTGGCAAAAGAGCCGGAGATGCTCTCATTCTCTAAAGACACTTTATCTTATTCTGAAAATGTGATAATTTGCTGGAAAATTTGTGAAAAAACGGTGAAGCCATGGAGCAATTTGTTTGTTTTTCGACGAAAAATCAATTTCTTTTACCATAAGAATCATGTATACTATAACGTATCCGCGGACGGACGCTTTTCCATTTTTGTTCCGCCGCGAAACATTACGCCGGACTTTTTCCCGTCCGGGACTGGAGATTTTAGGAGACTCTATGAATAAAAAAGACTACTACTGGGCCAAGTATATGCTGATTTTCGGCTTTTTCTGCATCTCTTTTGGCACCTCGATTTTCCTGAAAACCGAACACGCCCCCGATGAGGCGATGCGGATGCTGATTCCGGAATACATCGTCTCACACCACACACTGCCGAACGGCATGGAAGAATCGGTGCGCCATCCGCTGTGGGGATTCTCCTATGCGCTGTATCCGTATCTGACCGCGATCATCAGCTCCGTGTTTATGGCCATTACATCGCTGTTTACGAAAAGTGCAGCGGCTCTTTTAACTGCCGCCCGCCTCACCAGCGTCCTTTCCGGCACCGGCACACTGATCGTTGTCTTTCTGATCGGAGAAGAGCTCTTTGAACGCCGCGAATCGGCACTGCTTGGCGGTATTTTCGTCGGTTTCCTGCCGCAGTTCGTGTTCCTCTCCTGCTATGTAAACAACGATTCTTTTGCTGTTTTCACGGTCGCACTGATCATCTACTTCTGGATCCGCGGCATGAAAAGCGCATTCTGCAAGAAAGACTGCATCGGCCTTGGAGCAGGCTGCGGACTCTGCGCGCTGTCGTACTACAACGCCTACGCGTACCTGCTCTGCAGCATTCTTCTGTTCTTCGCGCTAATGATACATTTCAGAAAACCGGCAAAGGAGATCTTCGCCAAAGCGTTTCTGGTTTTTGCCATTGCCTTCCTGATCGGCGGCTGGTTCTTCATCCGCAATGCCGTCATCCACGACGGAGACCTGCTCGGCATGCGCACCACAAAGGAATCCGCATCGCTGTATGCCACTGAGGAGTACAAACCGGAAAACCGGCAGACACCGGCATCCGAAGGCTGGAGCTTTAAGCAGACGTATTTACAGACCCCGGAGGGCCGCACCTCCAACTGGCTGTTCTCGACCGTCAGCAGCTTCATCGGCTCGTTCTCCTACATGACCGTCCATCTCCCGATGGTGCTTTATCTGCTGTACGGCGCCCTGATGGCATTCGGATTCCTAGTGTTTTTGTTCCTCGGCATGATCCCGCACTGGTTCCGCAAAAAGCCGCAGCGTCTCCTCTTTGTGATGCTGCTCCTCGCGTGCCTGATCACGCTGCTTATGGACATGTACAATACGTATTTCAGTGACTATCAGTCGCAGGGCCGCTACCTGATGCCGGCGCTCGTCCCGCTGATGGTCTGGATTGATGACGGCTATTCTTCACTCACTGCAAAAATTCCCGCCAAGTGGAAACGCGCCTCCTGCCATCTGACACTCCTGCCGGGAGCAGTCTGGCTTGTACTGTTTCTCATCAGCCACATCGGATTTTTGATTCCGGGCTGTTGTGTATAAATTAAACCATAAAAACAGGTGTTATCTATTTTGCTGTTGCGATAACACCTGTTTCTTAGTTATAAACTTTTAGTTTTTAGATATGTTTAATCTGGTCTTACATTTCACTGTCTTTTTTTCTTTTAATTGTCAAAATAGTTATAATAGCAATCGCCAAAATCCCAATTCCTAAAATAATTACCAACATCTTATTTTGATATTTCGTCGGCTGATTTGCAACATCAAGGACAATATTTGTTCCTCCTTGTGTATCGTCAGTTTCTATATATGACGAATCAGCAACTGCTGCAACAACCGCTGCATAATTATATGCATGAAACTCTTCTTCACCACTAAGTCCATATTCCGCTATTTCTGAACTGTCTGTAAGACACGCTGCAGCATCTTCACGTCCTGGTATCAGATACCCCACTTGTGTTTCATTCAATGCAATCCAGACTGGAAAACGAATAGGATCTACTCCTCCAACAAGTCGAAATTTATAATTGTCCCATACAATATCTGAATTTGCAGCAAGTGAAATATTTAATTGTTCTATATATGTCGGCGTATCATCTAATTCATACCCTCTGGCTCCACTTATGTGCCATTGATCGATCGGTTGTCCATCTTCGCCATTTGCCCTTACCGCACATGCTTCATACAAATGTCCATATGCTCTAATCGGGATAATCCAAATATAATCGCTTTGTTCTAACGCGTTTTCTACTTCGGACACAGAAAGAAGTTCTGAGGTTAAAAGTGGTGTATCAATATACTCTTTTAATGCATTATCAAAATCAATATCTGATACACTGATTCCCTCTTCAAACGGATCCTCAACAGGTCCTCCATTTGTAATAGAAACAATTTCATCAGCAAGTGCAACGATTTTTTCATAATCTTCAGATTCCGATAATATTTCAAGTTTAGATGCTGATACAGTAGATGCTGATATTATAATTCCAATGAAGCAAACAAATATTTTTAATATTTTCTTCATACGATTCCCTCTTCCTTCTTTTAATTTATTGTAATAGTATTTTCATAATATCCTGTTCCAGATTGAAATTTACATGGACCTGTTAAATCCGCGTGGGAAATCCAATCATTTAAATTAGTACAGCCTTTTGCCGGGTCAACAACATTCACGGTATCTCCCCATTTATTATACCCCCTTGCAACAACATAATGCCCTTTTAATTTTAATGCATTTCCTGTCCAATTAATATACAGAACACATGGATTATTTTTAATAAGGATATTCGATTCAAACAGAGAAGATTCTATTTGTCCATTAACAGAGCAGGATAATCCCGTCATACAATTTATTCCTGTAATGACATCCTTATGGTTTCCTCCTAAATTAACATCTGTGCCATACACTTTTTTAACAATATCTGTTTGGGTAACTGTAGAGCTTGGATTTTTATATAATCCCACCATTTGAGCACTTGCGGCCCAACACCAGTTATCCTTTTCCTGCTGTTTTCTGTTAAGAGTGAGAACGCTTTTGTAAAAAATCCCATCTGAATCAAATGAACAAGTTTCTTTCGAAATTGTTTTTGTACAATTTTTATACATGCCTCCCCAACTCCGAAAATAATACCAATTTCCATTTATTTCTTTCCAACCAACGGCCATTATTCCTGATGCATCTACATAATATGTATTATTATCATAGTCGAAAAAGGTATTTTTATACATACCTCCCCAATTTTTAAAATAATACCAGTTCCCATCTATCTTTGCCCAACCTTTTGCCATCACACCATCGCTTGCAAGATAGTATGTATTACCTTTATACTCCAAGAATGCACTTGTTAAATTTCCGCCGCTATTCTTTTTCCAGTAATAGTTTCCATTTGTTTGTACCCATTCACCGGGTACTTGAGATGTTGTATAATAATTTGTCGCTGCAAATACACTTACTGCTGAAAGAAATATTGTCAAAAACATTATAATAATTATTTTTGTCTTTTTCATACATATACCTCATTATTTAATATTTGATATGAAATTCTCTCTTATGAATATCTTCAAAATATAGTATGCATTGGATTCCCCCCCCTTATCATATTTTCTTTTACGTTTCACAATTGATCTATTTATTTCATCATACACTGATATGTTTTTTTTAACAATTATCATCTTTTTACAAAATATTTATCGCAAAATATTGCAAATAGGAGAATTTAATTTTTTTTGCTCAAAAGTGTAATTTTCCAGACATTTAATCGTATATACTATAAATGAGCAAGTTCGTGATTTTGCATAAACAGAAAGACACCTTAAATCGTTCGTGTTGTATAATGAAAGTGACCAAACAAACATTGCAACATTTACGAAAGAAGGTGTCCCTCGCAAATACTATACATCATTCTACATTCATATACAGCCAGTTTAAGAAATTAAATTTATGCAAATCTTTTTCGAACAGAGTGATCGGTCATCTCATGAGTATCCTGAGCAGTATCTTTATCTCGGGTTACCATGGAAAAACTACCGACTTTGCACAAAACAGTTCCTGCCACAGAACTACCATCGCACATTTCCTCAATTCCGGGAAATGGGATGATACCTTACTTGAAAATACTTTAAAATCCTCCGTAGTTGAAATTATTTATTCAGAAGCACAGCGCACCGGAAAGCCTGTTTTCTGTATTGTGGATGATACCATAGCTTCAAAGACAAAGCCTTCGTCACAGGCGCTGCATCCAATTGAAGATGCGTATTTCCACCAGTCCCATTTAAAGGGAAAACAGGATTATGGTCATCCGGCGGTTGCTGTTATGCTTTCGTGCAATGGCATTGTCCTAAACTATGCTTTTGTACTGTACAATAAATCCATTTCCAAGATTGATATTGTGCAGAGCATTGCAAAGGAACTGCCAGAACCTCCAGTCATGTCGTATTTCCTTTGTGACTGCTGGTATGTTTCTGAAAAATTAATCAACACATTTGTACAAAAGGGGTTCCATACCATTGGAGCTTTAAAAACAAACCGCCTGCTGTACCCGTCAGGAATGAAAAAGAAGCTCAGCGAACTTGCTGCTGAATTATCGGTAACAGAGAATGGATTTGACCTTGTGACCGTCAAAAACCGAAAATATTATGTGTACCGGTATGAAGGAAACCTGAATGGTATCGAAAATGCGGTTGTTCTTTTAAGTTATCCTGAAAAGGCATTTGGAAATCCCAAAGCACTGCGGGCTTTTATCAGCACAAACGTGGCATTATCAACGCTGGAGATCCTTTCCTGCTATGTGTGCAGATGGCCGATTGAGGTCTTTTTCAGACAATGTAAGACCCATCTGGCACTGGATACCTACCAGATACGTTCCTCAAAAGGGATCCAAAGATACTGGCTGCTGATGTCAATGGCACATTATATCTGTGTTATAGGCACTGGACGATATCAGTCTTTCCAGGAAGGACATCAACTGATTCGCAGTACCATTCAGCAGGAAAAGTATCAATATCTGTTTCAATGTGCAAAGTCCAGTATTGATTTTGAAGCGTTTATGAAATTAGCAGGATAGTTTTGTGCATTTTTTCAAATTTGCTCATTTATAGCGTATATATACATAAAAATCAGAAGAGATTATTATGCCAACTTACTCAACATAATAATCTCTTCTGATTTCACTTTTTACACTTTTGTTTCTTTTTCAGCTTTTTCAAAATATACTATTCTTTACTGAATCGGCTCCTTCGCCGGTGTTCCCGCTTTTCTCGGATACTTCTTCGGCGTCGCCTTCCCCTTCTCGATACAGACAAACGATCTCTCATCCTCCGTTCCCGTAAGCTGGAAATAAACCGGCTCTTTTGCCTCGCCGCCGAGCACATGAATCGCTTTTTGAGCTGCGGCAAGCTCCTCATTCAATTTGCCCGATTTATACGAAACAAACCGTCCGCCCACCTTCACATACGGCAGACAGTACTCCGAAAGCGAGCTTAAATTCGCCACTGCCCGCGATACCACGAGATCAAACTGCTCCCGGTAATCCTTCTGGCGTGCGAAATCCTCGGCTCTTCCGTGAACCGCCGTAATCTTCGAAAGGCCAAGCTGTCCGATCACCTCATTCAGGAATTTCACTCTCTTATTCAGTGAATCCAGCAGTACAACTTCCACCTCCGGAAACGCGATTTTCAGCGGGATTCCCGGAAAACCGGCTCCCGTTCCCACATCGAGAATGCGTCCCGCCTGTGCCACATCACAGACCTTCACCAGCGACAGGCTGTCGAGGAAATGCTTCGTAATCACCTGATCAAACTCCGTAATCGCCGTCAGATTCATAAACGAGTTCCACTCCACCAGCAGCTCATAATACTGCAGGAACTGCGTCTTCTGCTGTTCGGAAAGTGTGATTCCAAGCTCAAAAAGGCCGCGCTCAAATCCTTCAAGATTGTATTCTTTCATGTTGTTCTCCGTTCTTCTCTATTCTTCCAAGTGCCCGCTGCACTTTTTGTTACGATCCACGCAGCGCGAAAGCACTTGCTGTTTCGCTGCATAAGAACGTAATTCAGGCATGCATATCTGCCATTTATTTATGTCCCAGATACACCAGCAGAACCGAAATATCCGCCGGGGAAACGCCTGAAATACGGGACGCCTGGCCGATGTTGATCGGGCGGTACAGGTTCAGCTTCTGTTTCGCCTCGATACGCAGACTCTGAATCTCGTCGTAATTGATGTTCTCCGGGATCTTCTTCTCTTCCATCTTCTTGAACTGCTCCACCTGCTTCATCTGGCGCCTGATATAGCCGTCGTACTTGATGTTGATGTTGACCTGCTCCTGCACATCCTCCGGCAGCTTGGGTCTTTTCGGATCTACTTCCGCCAGCATCTTATAATTCAGTTCAGGTCTCCGGATCAGCTCTGCGAGCGAACTTCCGCCGGAAAGCAGCGTCGATCCATACTCTTCCAGAAGCTCATTGATGTTCGAGCTCGTTCCCACATACGTATTCTCCACGCGCTCAATCTCTTCCTGAATCCGCTGTTCTTTTACTTTCAATGCCTCATACTGCTCCTCGCTGATCAGGCCTGCGCGGTAGCCGTATTTGCGCAGACGCAGATCCGCGTTGTCCTGGCGGAGCAGGAGACGGTATTCCGCGCGGCTCGTCATCATACGGTACGGCTCATGGTTCTCTTTCGTCACGAGGTCGTCGATCAGAACGCCGATATACGACTCCGAACGGTCGAGTACCAGCTCTTCTTTTCCCTGCACGCGGAGCGCTGCGTTGATACCCGCGATCAGACCCTGTGCCGCAGCCTCTTCATATCCCGAACTACCGTTAAACTGGCCTCCGGAAAACAGATTTTTGATCGCCTTGAACTCGAGGGACGGCAGAAGCTGTCTCGGGTTAATGCAGTCGTACTCGATCGCATACGCATTCCGCACGATTTTCGCGTGTTCCAGGCCCGGCACGGTGTGATACATCGCAATCTGCACATCCTCCGGCAGTGAACTCGACATGCCGCCGACGTACATCTCGTTCGTGTATCTTCCCTCCGGCTCCAGGAACACCTGATGGCGGTTTTTATCCGCAAATTTTACGACCTTATCCTCAATCGAAGGACAGTACCTGGGACCCGTTCCCTCGATCATGCCGGAATACAGCGGTGACCGGTCGAGGTTTTCGCGGATAATTTTATGCGTCTCCTCGTTCGTATACGTCAGCCAGCAGGATTCCTGATCGATCTGCACGCTCTCCGGATCGGTCGAAAACGAGAACGGAACGACACGCTCATCACCGAACTGCTCTTCCATTTTCGAAAAGTCGATGCTTCGCTTGTCAATACGCGCCGGTGTTCCTGTTTTAAAACGCACCATCTCCACGCCGTTCGCTTTCAGGGAATCGGTCAGATGGGTTGCCGCCTGTAGTCCGTTCGGGCCGGTATATGTGCTCACATCACCGTAAATGCACCGTGCATTCAAATAAACGCCGGTACAGAGAACGGCAGCCTTACAGTGGTAAATTGCACCGGAAACGGCTTTTACGCCCGTCAGAACGCCGTCTTCCACGATCAGCTCCGCAATCTCCATCTGGCGGATCGTCAGATGATCGGTATTTTCGAGAACCTCGCGCATCGACTGGCTGTACGCCCGCTTATCCGCCTGCGCACGCAGAGAATGCACTGCCGGTCCCTTCGATTGATTCAGCATTTTCGACTGAATAAACGTTTTATCAATATTTTTGCCCATCTCGCCGCCGAGCGCGTCGATCTCTTTTACGAGGTGCCCTTTCGAGGTTCCTCCGATGTTCGGGTTGCACGGCATCATGGCGATGCTGTCGACACTTACCGTAAATACAACCGTTTCCAGCCCCATCCGCGCCGCCGCAAGTGCTGCCTCGCATCCCGCATGGCCTGCGCCGATGACGGCAATATCAATTGTTTCTTCTAAAACTGCCATTTTTCTTTTATCCTCTTTCTCTATCTACAGCTTTGGGTTCTGTCTTAAGCTTTTTACTCTGTCAAAATCCGGCTGTCGTTCCTTGTAACTCTATTCCGGCAGATCTTCGTAATCTGCATTTGCTGCCTTTATTTACCTGTACAGAATTTGCTGAAAATCTCATTCACAAGGTCTTCTCCCACCGCTTCACCGATGATCGAACCCAGCTCCTCATACGCATTCATAAGATCAATGGAAAAGAAATCCTCCGGCATACCCATTTCGATGCTTTCTGCCGTCAGCTCCAGACTCTTTTTTGCCGCAAGGAGCGCCTGCTTGTGGCGCGCATTCGTGATGTAAACCTCATCGTTGAACGAAATTTCGCCCTGGAAAAACATCTTTTTCATCTGTTCCTCCAGCTCTTCCATACCCGTCTCTTCCCGCGCGGAAATGCTGATGACCGGAGCGCCTGTCTTTTGCTCCATCTCCTCTTTTTCGATCACCGCAGTCAGATCCGACTTATTCAGCAGCACAATCGCCTTGCGCCCTTTCAGGATTTCCATGATTTTTGCATCATTCTCATCGAGCGGCACGGATGCATCCACCACGTAGAGAATCAGATCCGCGTCCTTTGCATGCTCCAAAGCACGGTCCACACCGATTTTCTCGACCGTATCCGCCGTTTTTCGAATACCCGCCGTATCCAGAATCCGAAGGGAAATGCCCTTTAAGACCAGATTTTCCTCGAGCACGTCGCGCGTCGTTCCGGCGATATCCGTCACAATCGCCTTTTCCTCTCCGGCCAGCAGATTCAAAAGCGATGATTTTCCGGCATTCGGCTTTCCAAGAATAACCGTCTTGATGCCCTCCTGGATCATTTTGCCCTCATCCGCAGATGCAAGCAGCTTTTCCACCTGCTTTTTCTGCTCCGCAACAACCTGGGCCAGCCGCTTTGGATACCCGTCCAGGCTGATGTGCTCCGGGTCGTCGAGCGCCGACTCAATAAATGCGATCTCGTAAATCAGCTTCTCACGGATTGCCCGGATCGCCTTTTTCACCGTTCCGCGAAGCTGGCTCTCGGAGCTTTTTAAGGCATAGGCGCTTTTCGCCGAAATGACATCCATGACCGCTTCGGCCTGCGTCAGATCCATTCTTCCGTTCAAAAACGCCCGTTTCGTAAACTCGCCCGGATCTGCCGCCCGCGCGCCCGCATGTAAGACTGCCTCAAGCACCTTTTTTACCGCCAGCACCCCGCCGTGACAGTCGATCTCGACGGTATTCTCGCCCGTATATGTTTTCGGCCCTTTCATCACCATGACAAGGACCTCATCAATCACTTCCTCCCCTTCGGTAATCCATCCATAATGAATCGTATGGGATTTGACCGCAGAAAGCTTTTTTCCTTCTTTTTTTGCACGGAATACGCGATCCGCCACTTCGAATGCATCGTTTCCGCTGATTCTTACAATACCAATTCCCGCCGGCGCCATCGCTGTGGACACTGCGGCAATTGTATCATCCAAATGAAATCCTGCCATTGTTTCCAGTCCTTTCTAAAACCTCTCTTTTGGGGGACCCCAGTATTCAGATCCACATCTTTTCTTTCCTTTCGCATGGCTCTGAATAGTTCCATTTTAGCAGAAAACCAGAAAAGACGGTACCCCGTATTTTACACAGGTACCGTCTTTTTGCATATTTTTTACGCTTTCTTATCGTTTCGGCGCTACAACAACGTGGCGATATGGCTCGCTGCCCTCGCTGTAGGTCTCCACAAATTTATTTCCCTGCAGTGCAGAGTGGATGATTCTTCTCTCGTAAGGATTCATCGGCTCTAAGGAAACCGGTCTTCTGGTCTTTTTCACTTTGTAAGCGATGTTTCTTGCCAGGTTTTCCAGTGTTTCTTTTCTGCGCTTGCGGTAATTTTCCGTATCAAGTTTGACACGAACGTAATCCTTCTGCTCTTTATTGACCACAAGGCTGGTCAGATACTGAAGGGAATCCAGCGTCTGTCCTCTTTTTCCGATCAGGATGCCCATATCCTCACCGGCAAAATCAACTTCCAGAGAACCGTTCTCGGCATTGTACTCCATCTTGATCTCAACCGGGAGCTCCATGGCTTTGAACACGCCGCTTAAGAACTCAAGTGCCGTTGCCTTGATCTGGGCGATTTCCTCGTCTGTTCTCTGAACTACTTCACGCTCTTCTCTTGGCTCGGAGCGTCTTGCAGTTTCTGCCTGACGCGGAGCAGATTTTCTTTCCGTTTCTTTCTTTACAGCTTCTTTTTTCGGCGCTTCTTTTACCGGTGCAGGAGCTGCGCCATTCTCGAGCTTGGTATCAAGCGGCACCAATCGTCCGTTC
>OKSF01001001.1_pt1 | contig 24948 bp, 16 predicted proteins | sample 1606061 | NCBI WGS metagenome assembly OKSF01 (sample SAMEA3541567, study PRJEB24748) | human gut metagenome | biome: human gut; feature: human-associated habitat; material: faeces | place: China | collected 2012 | reverse complement strand
CCACCAAGTACTTCTCGCATTTGGGCATTGCCTTCTGCTTTTCCGTTTCCGAATGGCAGCCCAGACCATACGCAAAACGGCCAGCCGAAGCTTGCCGTTTTCCCGGTCTTTCATGGCTTGTTTCATGTCGGTTTGCAGAATCTCTCGTAAAGACATCTTCTACGCCCCCAAATCAAGTCCCTGAAGATTATCTGGATTTGCGTTTTCTAGCAGCTTCAGACTTCTTTTTCCGTCTTACGCTGGGTTTTTCATAATGTTCGCGTTTTCTCACTTCGGACAGAACGCCAGCTTTCTGCGTAGCCCGTTTGAAACGGCGCAGAGCGCTATCCAAAGATTCGGTTTTGCCAACTCTGATCTCAGTCATCTATATCCCTCCCTCCACGATCTCTTTCGGGAAGTGTAATTTAACATTAACACCTAGTCATTATACCTTAGATTTATGGTCTCTGTCAACAGAAAATCCGCAATCTTCAGCAGGGAGGCCAGCCCAGTTCTTTTCCGCCCAGGATGTGGATATGCAGATGGGGCACGGTCTGTCCCCCTTCCACGCCGGTGTTCACCACAATCCGGAAGCCTTTTTCGGCAATGCCCAGTTTCTTCACGATTTCCGGCAGTACCTTCTTCACATGGACCAGGATCTCAGGGGATGCGGTGAGGATATTCTCCGTATGTTCCTTGGGAATCACCAGCACATGGACCGGCGCCCCGGGATTCAGATCGTTGATCACGATCACCTGGTCATCTTCGTAAACCCGTTTGCTGGGGATCTCCCCGGAAACGATTTTGCAGAATACGCAGTCAGTCACAGTCTCACCCCCTGTTCATGGAATATCTTATATTATATCACCCTTCAGCCCGTCCTCAAAGAGCTTTTCTAAGCGAACGGGAGAAATTTTTCCCTTCATGTTTTCCGGACTGTCCGCATACACCCGCACATATCCGGGAGTGAGACCTTCCCACAGGCCGTTCTTCTTGTTCCGGCGCTCCCAGAGTACGGTGCTTTCCCGGCCGATCTGTGCCTGCCGGTAAGCCAGGTTCCCTTCCTTATCCACTTCTTCCAGCCGGTGGACCCGATCCTGTTTTTCCTGGTTGGAGATCTGGTCCGGCATCACCGCCGCCGGAGTCCCCTTCCGCTGGGAATAGGGAAAAATGTGGATCTTGCTGAACCGGCACTGGCGGATAAAGTCCAGGGAGGCCTGGAAGTCCGCTTCCGTCTCGCCAGGAAAGCCCACGATCACGTCGGTGGTAATGGCCACATGGGGCACCAGGCTCCGGATCTTCTCCAGCAGCTGGGCGAATTTGGCCGTGTCATAGGGCCGGTGCATCCGTTCCAGGGTGCTGTCGCAGCCTGCCTGGAGGGGCAGATGGAGATGGGCGCACAGCCGGGGCTCTTGGGCCATCAGTTCCAGCAGGGCATCTTCCACTTCCACGCTTTCCAGGCTCCCCAGCCGCAGCCGGGGCACCTGGGGCTGTGCAGAAAGAGCCGCCTTCACTGCATCGGACAGATGGGGTCCCCCGGGGATTTCCTTCCCGTAGCAGCCCAGATGGATGCCGATCAGGACGATTTCCTTGTACTGCTCCGCCGTCAGTTTGGCCACTTCTTCTCGGATGTTTTCCAGGGACCGGGAGCGGAGATGGCCCCGGGCGTAGGGGATGATGCAGTAGGCGCAGTACTGGTCGCACCCTTCCTGGATCTTCAGGAAGGCCCGGTTCCGGCTGGCATCCACCGCCGCATCCAGTTCTTCGAATTCCCGTCCCACCGGCAGGTCGTGGACCGCATTGATGGGGGCTTCTTCCGGGCTTTCTCCCAGCCGTTCCTGGACCAGTTCCACCACCTTGCTCCGGTCCTGGTTCCCGATGATCAGGTCCACCCCGTCGATGTGGACCACTTCGTCAGGAGAAGTCTGGGGATAGCAGCCGGTAACCACGATGAGAGGCTTGGGGTCCCGCCGGGCCGCCCGGTGGATGATCTTCCGGCTCTTGCTCTGGCCCATGTTGGTCACCACGCAGGTGTTGATGAGACAGATGTCCGCCGGCTCCTCGAAATCCACGATCTCATAGCCCGCATCCCGGAACAGTTTCTCCATGGAAGAGGTATCCGACTGGTTCACCTTGCATCCCAGTGTATAAAAAGCGATTTTCTTCATGCTGTGTTTTTCTTATCCTCCCAAATTCCCTGTTTCGTACATAATGGCCGTAAGGGTGGCCAGAGCCGCCGTTTCCGTCCGCATAATCCGGGGCCCCAGGCTCACCGAATGCCAGCCCAGTTCCTGGGTCAGGGCGAATTCGTCCTTGGAGATGCCCCCTTCCGGACCGATCAGGAAGGCGATGGAGGCTGCTTCCTTATGGGCCGCCAGCACCTCCCGGATGCCCCGGGTGTCTTCCACTTCATAGGCCACGATCTTCAGTTCCGCCGGACACTGGGTCACTATGTCCCGGAACCTGGCCGGCAGGGCCACCTGGGGAATGATGTCCCGCTTGCTCTGCTTGGCCGCCGCTTCGGCGATTTTCTGCCACCGTTCCTGCTTTTTGGCCGCCTTGGCCGGGTCCACCTTCACCACCGAATGGTCCATGATGGCCGGGCGGATCTCCGTGACCCCCAGTTCGATGGCCTTCTGGATTACCCATTCCAGCTTGTCCTGTTTGGGCAGCCCCTGGATCAGGGTCACTTTCACCGAAGGTTCGTGGCTTTTTTCCAGGGTTTCCACCAGAGCCAGGTCCACCCGGTTTTCCCCGAAGCCGGTGATCTTCATCACTGCCGCCACCTGGTCCAGGCTTACGATCTGGAGCTGTTCCCCCAGCTTCATCCGCAGCACATGGGTGATGTGGTGGGCGTCCTGGCCGTCGATGGACATGGTTTCCCCGAAATCCCGGGGTACAAAGAACCGGTACACGTCAGCCTTCCTTTCCCATGGTCACGGCACACCAGCCTGCCTTCCGTTTCACATCCAGGAAGGTGAAGCCGTTTTCCCCAGCCGCTTTTTCCACATCCGGCAGCCGTTCCTCGATGATGCCGCTGGCCAGGAACCGGCCGTTCTGCCGCAGCTTCACCGCCACTTCCGGGAGCACCAGGATGATGATGTCCGCAATGATGTTGGCAATGATCAGATCCGCCTGGCCCGGGGTGCCGTCCAGCAGGTTCCCCTGGTTCACGGTGATCCGGCTGCTGAGCCCGTTCTGGGCAATGTTCTCTTGGGCCACTTCCACGGCCTTTTCGTCGATGTCCACCGCATGGATGGTCTTGGCCTCCAAAAGAGCCGCCGCCATGGCCAAGATGCCGCTGCCGGTGCCTACATCGAACACTTCACAGTCCGGTGTCACCAGGTCTTCCAACCGCTGGATGCACATGCTGGTGGTGGCGTGGGTTCCTGTTCCGAAAGCCATCCCCGGATCCAGGGCAATGACCTTTTCGTCCCCCTGGGGGTCATAGGTTTCCCAGGAAGGTTTGATCACAATCTTCTTCCCCACTTTGGTGGTGTGGAAATACTGTTTCCAGGTGTTGGCCCAGTCCTTTTCGCTGATCTGTCGGAACAGGGTGGGGCCGAAGCGGAATTTCCCGATCCGGCTTTCGATGGCCTGGAGGCCCTGTTCAATGACGTCCAGTTTCTGCTGGAGCTGGTCGTTTTCCGGGTAGTAGGCAGAAACGGTGACCACTTCCGTATTTTCCTGATGGGGGATGTCGCACAGTTCCCAGGTGGCACTTTCCCGCAGCTGGTTCAGCAGCAGAGGGTCTTCGATTTCCACTCCATTCCGGGCCCCCACCTCCCGGAGCAGATCTGCCACAGCCTCTACGGCCTCATGGGTAACTTTTATGCTAACTTGCAGCCAAGATTCCATATGTAACGCTCCTTTGTACAGATATCATATTATTATACCATATTACGTTGGTTGGGGGAAGGTGGATAAGTGGAAGACGTCAGATTGCCCGTAATAAGCAGGACGGGCCTCCATCCGATTCAAAGAAAGCTGACGTCTGACATCTCAAGGCCTGTCAGGGCGGTATCTGATATCTTTTGATGCATTGACTACTGACAGGCACACAAAAAGGACTGCCGCAGCAGTCCTTTTTGTGTGCAACCTCAATTGAATCTCACATACACCGCCTTCAGGTCTTCCAGCCCCAGGCCCATTTTCTGGAACCCGGTGTGGAGGGCCGCTTCGGACAGTTCCTTGTTCTTCTTCGGATCCCCGGCTTCCAGCAGCTGGAGGGCTGCTGCATCCACAGGATGGATATTGAAGGAGACGCCGTTGTACACCAGCCGGTAGGTCCCTTCCCCGCCCGGCAGGGTCAGGGTGGTGGTGTATTCCCGGTGCTGAGTCTTTGCCTGATCCGGTTCCGGCAGCCGCATGCCGCTGGGAGTGATCTGCACCTTCTCCGGCAGGCTTTCCACGTCGAAGGTACCGTAGTTGGTCACCTTGCCGTCCAGTACCTTGAAGAAGGGGATGGATTTCTTTTCCCGGTACCAGGTCCGTCCGCCGTCCCGATGTTCCTCTTCGCCCCGGAAATCGTCCATGGAAGGTTCTTCCACTTCTCCTTTCCCTTCGGGCACCGGATTGGGTCTGTCCGGCGTGATATCCGGCTTCACCGGTCTTTCCACCGGGGTGATGGTCACCGTGGCGTCCCCGCCCAGGATGTTGTAGTTCTTCAGGAAGTCCAGATACTGATTGGTGGTTTCCGTAGTGAACTCATACCGTCCCGGAGCGTTGGTGTAGGAATTGTTGTCCAGGTACGCATTGCCGTAGGACCCGTAGTTGAACTTCAGGTCGGATACGTTCTTTGCGTCCCCGTTGGTGAGGCCCGTCACTCCGGATGTGGTGAACTTCACAGTGCCAAAAGGCGTAGTCACGTCTTTGGTAGTAACGGTCAGGTCCGCCTTCTTGACGATCACATCCCCGGTAATGGTGACGAGGTAGTTCTTCCGGGCATCGCTGCCATTTTCATGGACGATCCCGCCTCCGTCAGATTCCAGGTCATTTTTGTAGATCCCGGCATCCGCCGTAGTCCGGCCGGCCCGGTTGGTTTCATAGGCCCCGCCAGTTTTGGGGGTCATGGTGAGCCCAGCGGTGGAAATGGTATCCCCATTCACCAGAGGCGGCGTAGCGATTTCCTTGAAGGACCGGTCCGCCGAACCGTAGGTCTGGATCATCTCATTATCCACGGTGATGGACACCGGGGTCAGGGTCATGGTCCCTTCGGACAGTTCCAGATTGTAGTTCTTCAGCGTGTCTTTATCCAGCTGGGTATCGATCCGGTAGCTGTCCAGGCTGCCGTCTGCCTTGTACTTCACATCATTGGTCCGAGTGTCGCTCAGCAGGGCCTTAGAGGTGTTGTGGATGCCGATTTCAGAAACCAGATCCGCCAAGTCATCCCCGTTCTGTTCCCCGGTGACTTCCGTTTTTTTCAGGTCCGCTCCCACTTTGTCCGCGGCCCCGTAAGCTTCGGTGTAGTCCCCCACCTTCAGTTTCAGGGTGGCCTTGTCGATGGAAGCATCGGCTCCGTCGATCTTTACGGTGTAGTTCTGCAGGGTCTTCTCTGTAGTCCCGGTCAGTTGATACCCAGTGCCTGCATCCTGGGTCTTGGCGCCCTTGGCGATCTTATCCGGATCCGTAGCGTCCCCGGTATTGGTGTAGGTGATATCCCCGTTGGCAATGGCTTTCGTCACTACATCCGTGCTGTCCCCGTTGGCCATCTCCAGCTTACTGGCATCGTAGCCGTACTTGCTGGTATCGAAAGCCGTGCCATAGGTGGTGGATACGTCGTTGAGCTTCAGATGGATCTCTGCTGGGGTGACAGTGGATGTCCCATCCACGTAGGTAACATCATAGTTGTTGGCTGTATCGCCGGCAACCGTGAAATTCCCGATCAGCTTCCAGTCCCCCACGTACTGGGTCTTTACCTTGTCGTTATTGGCATCGGTCTTTTCCCCGGTGTTGGTGTAAGTGACGCTGATCTGGTTGTTCTTCAGGGTTTCATCCGTATCTCCGTTGGCGTTGCCGGAAATGTGTAAGTGTACTTCGTCTTATCGAAGCCCGTACCGTAGACCGTGCTCACGTCTCCTACGGTCAGGGTCAGTTTGGCCTTCTTCACCGTAGAAGTCCCCGGGTTCACCACTTTGATGTTGTAGTTGTCCAGGGTCTTGGCAGTGCTGCCGGTAATCTGGTAACTGCCTGCGTTCTGGGTCTTGACATTTTCGTTATTGGGATCGGATTTCGCCCCGCCGTTCACATAAGTGAAATCGCTGTCCTGGAGGACATCGGTGATGGCCGCTGCGGCATCCCCGTTGGTGAGCCCCTGCAGATCTGCCGCATCCTTTTTGTACCCATAGGTGCTGCTGTCGAAGCCCTGCCCATAGGTAGTGGAAACGTCTTTCAAAGTCAGGGTCAAGTCCGCCTTATCCACGGTGGAATCAGCCCCGTCGATGAACACCTTATAATTCTGCAGGGTCTTCTCCGTGGTCCCGGTCAGTTTGTATCCTGTTCCTGCGTTTTGGGTCTTCACATTCTCATTGTCCGGATCCGCAGCGTCCCCGGTGTTGGTGTAGGCGATATCCCCGTTGCCAATGGCTTTCGTCACTACATCCGTGCTGTCCCCGTTGGCCATCTCCAGCTTACTGGCATCGTAGCCGTACTTGCTGGTATCGAAAGCCGTGCCATAGGTGGTGGATACGTCGTTGAGCTTCAGATGGATCTCTGCTGGGGTGACAGTGGATGTCCCATCCACGTAGGTAACATCATAGTTGTTGGCTGTATCGCCGGCAACCGTGAAATTCCTGATCAGCTTCCAATCTCCCACATCCTGGGTCTTTACCTTGTCGTTATTGGCATCGGTCTTTTCCCCGGTGTTGGTGTAGGTGACGCTGATCTGGTTGTTCTTCAGGTTTTCATCCGTATCCCCGTTGGCGTTGCCGGAAATGGTATAGGTGTACTGGCTCTTGTCGAAGTCATTTCCGTAGACTGTGTTCACGTCCCCTACGGTCAGGGTCAGTTTGGCCTTTTCCACCGTGGATTTCCCATTGGTGATATGGACGGTATAGTCAGAGAGTTCCTTGCTGGCAGCCCCCTGGAGTGCATAGGTCCCGGCGTTTTGGGTCAGGGCCCCATTGGCAATCTTGACCGGATCGGTGGCATCCCCGGTGTTGGTGTAATTCAGGAACTTTTCTCCCAGAACAGCATCCTGGGTATCCCCGTTCACCAGTCCGCCTTTTGCCGTATCAATGGTGTAGGTATACTTGTCCGTGTCAAAGGCCGTCCCATAAGTGGTGGACACATCCCCCACCGTCAGGTAGAGATCCGCCGGGTTCACCGTGAGGGTGCCGCTGCCGGTGACCTCATAGTTGGCCGAAGCATCGCTGCCGTCGCTGGCCTTTATCTCTGCACTGGAAGTCAAGTATTGCTTATCATAACTGCCTACGTGGGCCGTATCGTTGCTGCCCTTGCTGTCCGCATAGCTGCCGTCGGTGGCAATGGTATATTGGATATCGCCCAGCTTATCTCCGTTTACCAGCTGGGTTTTGTCGTAAGAAGGCGTCCCATTGGTCACTGCAGTATTGCCATAGGCCTGGGTGCCATCGGTGCTGATGGTCAAGGTCTTTCGGAGAATTTCGATATCCCCATTGACCGTTTTCAGGTCATACCCGTTCAGCGCCTTGGCCCCATTTTCATCCACATGGAATACATAGAAGGCCTTTTTCCCATCAGAAGCCGTCTTGTCTTCGTCCCCCTGGGTCCGGGTGGCCCCTGCCGCTGCCCCATCACTGGAAACAGCCACAGCATCCGTCCCGGTTTTTGTCCCATCAGAACTGGTCACGTAGGTCAGATAGCCGGCTTCCTTGAAATTGCTGAACTGGGTCACATCGATATCGCTGCCGTTGGAATCCTTATAGGTGGCCGAGGTGCTCAGCAGATCCCGCAGCTGGTCATCGGTAAGGGTATCCCCGTAGGTTTTCTGCTGGCTGCCCCCGGAAATGGTAATCACCGGAGTCACCTGGAAGATGAACTTGTTGCTGCTGGTATCCGTATAGTCCGTAAGGGTATTGCCGGAACTGTTGCCGAGTACCGTGCTGTTGGCATCGGATTTGGCCGTCCACTGGGCATTGGTGCCGCTGATCAGATTGCTGCCCAGGCTGGTACCGTAGTCGCTGGGGGAATTCACATAGACCTGCCAGGTGCCTCCGGTGCCGGTGGTGATGGCAGATGTGCCGGTGGTGCTGTTCACCAGGGACCCCTGGCTGCCCTGGGCATCCACCACCACGGCTCCTTCTGCAGTGCTGGCTGCCGCCAGAGTACCTTCCGTGGCTTCTCCCTTGTAGTCCACCCCGGTGCCCAAAGTGATCCGTCCCTTATCTCCGGTGGAAGTGAGGCTGATCTTCCCGCCGTTCAGGGTGTTATTGCTGTCGGTATACCCGTTAGATTCCACCCCGTGGACTGTCAGATCACCGGCCGCTTGGATGGTCACACTGTCCAGCTGGAAGCCGGTGTTCTGATACCCATCGGTACGGGTGGCGATGTCGCTGGCAGAAGAAGTGGTATCCGTGGTGCCGGAATGGATTTCCCCGCCTACCGATACGGTGCCCCCGGAAAGGTAGACCCCATGGTCCGCATAGATGGTGCCGTATTTGTAGTTGGTGGCTGTATTCTTTTCATTCCCGATGGTCACAGCCCCGGTGCTTTCGATATTCACCGTATCCAGGGCCTTGCCCTTCCCGATATCCCCTTCCAGGCTGACAGTGCCAGTGCCGGCTTTGATGTTCAGGCTGGAATTGGCCAGGTTGGTTTCCTTGATGAAGCCCACGGTGGTATCCCCGCCCATGGCCGCATCGTCCCATTTGCCAGTGGTGCCATACCCTACGGTCAGGAAAGGTGCACTGTTGTCCGGCTGGGAACGGGTCTTGTTCCCGTCTTTATAGGTATCCCAGTTCACATACCCATAAACGGTTTCCCCATAATTCCCCGTCTTCCAGTTGGAATTGGCATTGCTGTAAAACTGGGTCCCCTTTCCATTGTTGGCTTCCCCTTCGGGACCGGTGACCCAGTACATCCCATCCTGATAGGTAGGATCATCGGGCATGCCGTAATAGGAATAGGGGTAGGCCTTGTCGTTGTTGGTAGAACCGGTTTTGTTCAGTACGCCGGATCCCCGGCCACCGGCCCAGAGGATCTGCTGTCCGTTGGGCGTGGTCAGGGAGTTTTCCAGGATGGTGGTGATGGTGGCCAGGTAGGAATCCCCTACGGCGGAACCCCCTTTGGTATCTCCCTGGGCCAGTTCTTTGGATGCAAACCAGTTGGTGGCCAAGAGATGGCTGATGTCATCCTTCAGGTTGTTGTAGACCGTCTCTCCATTGAGCATCTTGGTGGTATCGGTGCTGGCCGTATCACTCTGGAGATTGGAAAGAGCCGTGGCCAGGTAGGTTTTGAACTGGGCTGCGGTCACATTCGAACCATCGGCATTGCGCACATAAGTATTGGTCTTATTGCCCACCGTTTCGGTCACGATTTTGACCCCGCTGTCCTGGCTGATATACCGATTGGCAAAGTTGGCCGTGTTATAGGTGAGTTGGTAGTTCAGCCATTGTTCCAAGGTCATGCTGCCCTTGGTGATGACGACGGAAGCATAGCCCTTCCCCTTATCCACGCTGACGCTGGTAGAACTCCCATCCCCCAGCCAGCGGACATTCTGGGTATCGGCTTCAGAGAAGGTGTAATGGGGCTGTCCGGCAGCATATTCCTGGGCCTCCGTGGTATATTCATAGGTCCCATCTGCCTTCTTCACATAATTGCCGTTGGCGTCTTTTACATAGTTGACGCCCTGATAATGATAGGCCGGGACCGTGCCGCTTTTCAGGTAGTTTTCCACGGTCTTTTCCACCAGGGTATCCCAGGTGTCCGTCCCGTATACATAGGCCCCATAGCTGTTCCCGGAGTTGATGATCCCGGTGGCCGTCACATCTCCTCCCCCGGAATCCAGGATCAGAGTTCCCCCGTTGAGGCCGATGGCGATTTCCCCGTTGAGGGTGATCTTCCCGCCGCTGGTCTTGATCAGCCGGTCATCCTTTGCCCCATCCGCTGTACCGCTGCTGTCCACATGGCCAAAATAGGTACCGACCGTATGGCCCGTAGGATCTGCCTTGCCCGTAAGGGTCCCTTTCCCATACCCTTTGGTATTGGCTGAATCACTGGCATATTTCACCGTCCCGCCAGTAGCAGAGGTGAAATCTCCCCCATTGGTATCGATGTTCGCATTGATGATCACGGCACCGATCTGGTCCCCGTTGCTGTCCGCATTCAGGACCACGTTCAATTTGTTGGACGTGGAGGAGATATTGCCATTGATGGTGATATTCCGCATGGCATCCAGGGTAAAGGTGGCATCTTTTCCTGCTGTCTTTTCGATATCATTTTTGACGATGATATTGGCGGATCCGTTGGTGGCTGCTGCCTGGATGGTCACATTAGTGCCCGCATTCAGCATTTTTTCCACCATATCGGTAGAGATCCAGGTCACGGCGCTGTTCACAGAAGAGGCATTGGCGGTGGTGGCATCGGGGTCGTTGTAGCCGATGGAGGCACTGCCACTGGTGAAATCAGAATCTGCAGCAGTTTTCTTTTCCGCGTTGTCATAGTTGCTGGTGGTGGTGGGATCACTGTCGGCAATGATCACATCCAAGGGGTCCAGCAGCCATTCCCCGGCCTTGCCCTGGGTCCCTTTGGCGTCGATGGTCAGCCCATTTCCCAGGCTCAGCACGTCCCCGGAAGTTTCGATCTTTCCCCCGTCCACGCTGCCTTTGGCCAGCAGGTTGGTGTTGTCGTGGACCACGGTCTTCTGACCGATGACTTTGATGCTGCCGGCGCTCTGGCCTTCGTCTGTGCCGGATGCGTCCAGGGTTCCGCTCACTTCCACTTGGCCGCTTTGGCCCCCGTCCAGGAGGATCTGGCCTTTTTCATCCTGCCGCAGGGTCTTGGCTTCGATGGTACCGGTATTGTTCACTACGGTGCCCAGCACATCGTCGGCACTTTTGGCGGTCATTACCACATAGCCCCCGTCTGCCTGGATCCTGCCGCTGTTGAGGGCTTTAGCCTGGGCCAGTTCTCCGTCCACGGCATAATTCAGCTTCCCGTCGCTGTCCGGGGAAAGGGTCAGCTGTTTGGCGGCGGCCAGGGCTACGGTGCCCCCCGGATTGCTGATGGTACCGGTATTTTCCACCTGGGCCGCATGGAGGGCCACCAGGCCGCCCTGGGCCGTGATGGTGCCCTCATTCAGGATGGCGCTGTTGTTCCCTTCCCCGATGGTTAGGTTCAAGTTGGCGGTGCTGCCTGCGAAACTCTTCATGAAAGTGTCGCTGATCTGGGCGGTGGAAGCCACCAAGCTCCCTACTTCAATGCTAGACGTCTTGCCGAACACCACCCCGTTGGGGTTCACCAGAAACAGGTTCCCGTTGGCGGACAGAGCCCCGTCGATGACGGACTTCTGGCCTCCAGTGATCCGGTTCAGGGCCACGGCATCCCGGCCGGGCTGGGCGAATTTCACCGCTTCCTCCCGGGCGATGTTGAACTGGGTCCAGTCCACCGCCATTTTCCCACTCTGCTGGGTGACGGTCATGTTCTTCCCGTTCTGGGCAATGGTGCCCTGGCCGGACTGGATCTGGCCGCCAGTGGGCATAGCATAGGCCGTTCCCCCCAGGGACAGGGCCAACAGCACCCCCGCCGACAGTTTCCGTTTCCATTTCTTCGTATATTTCAAATGTTTATCCATAGTTCTGTTCCTCCAGTGAACCTTCATCTCTTAGAAGTACACGCCGCCGATCAGCCAGAAATGACCGTTCTTATGGCTGGTGTCGCTGACCGGTTCCTCGGCCCCCAGTCTCCAGGCATAGTCTGCCCGGACGAACCAGTCCTGATACCGGGACCAGATCAGCCCGATGCCCACATCCTGCAGATTCCGATGGTTCTTTTCTCCCGCCGGGGTCAGGCTGCTGTCATGATTCATCCATACGCCCCCGTGTTCCAGGTAGAAGGCCAGGTGGAGCTGCTGTTCCTGCTTCTTGAGCGGCAGCAGCCAGCGGAGTTCCGCCCTTGTGAGATATCCAGTATCCCCGGAGCCTTCACTGGTGGGGTACGCCCGGAGGCCGTAAGGCCCGCCCAGATAGAAATGTTCAGAGGAATCCAGGTTGGAGAAGGCGTACTGGCCCCGGGCGGTCAGCAGCAGGTACGTCCGGCCGTCCAGGTTCTGCCGCCGCTGGATGTAGCCGGTGGCCTTGTGGTAGGTGCCGTTGGTCCGCGGGCTGCCGGCCAGCCACTGGGTGTAGATATCGGGAGAATAGAAAGCATCATTGGTGATGTTTCCCCATTTGTATTCCAACCGCCAATCAGTGGACCCCAGGGTATCTTCGTCGTCCCCATAGAGGGACAGGATCCCTGCATCCCCGTTCTTGTCTCCGTAGGTGGAATTCCAGATCCGGCGGTATTCATCTTTGATGTCGCTGTGTTCGTAGCGGACCCCGGCGTACAGGTTGTGCTTCCGGCTCCGGCGGATGGCATAATCCAGCCCCAGGGATGCCACCTTGGAGTGGCCCACCCCATCGTACTGGGCGAATTCGTCTCCCAGATCGTAGCTGAGCACGTTGTATCCGGCAGAGAAACGCCACCCGTCCCGGATCACCGGCAGGGTGTAGTTCAGGCCCCAGTCGAACATCTTCCGGCCGGAAGTGGAGACATTGGCCATCAGATGATCCCCTTCGTGGGCCAGGTTCAGGAAGTCGTAATTCACGGAATACTGGTTGTACCCCATGGACCGGCTGCCGTAGTTGCTGGCCGTGAAGAGTCCCTGTTTGCCTTTGTATTCATCCACATCCAGCACCACATGGACGCTGCCAGGCTTGGATCCCTTCTGGAGGGTGGCCTTGGCATCAGCCCCTGCCAGGTCGGTCAGGAGCCATACGGCCCGTTCCAGGCTGTCCCGGGTGAGATATTTTTCTTTCTTCAGGAAGTTGGTTTCCCGTTCCAGGGCCCCCAGATGGATCTTGGTGTGATTGTTCAGGGTGAAGCCATCCAAGGTCCCTACGGTGACAGCGTATTCCACGATCCCATCATTGATCTTCTGCACCGGCAGGTAGGCATGGGCCACCAGATACCCTTTGCCCCGGAAGTACCGAGTCAGGGTGTCAGCCCCGTCCTGGAGGTCTTTAAAAGAAAGCAGCTGGCCTTTTTTATCCGCCAGCAGGGCTTGGAGCTCCGCTTCCGGGATCACATCCTGGCCGGTGATCTTGAATCCGTTCACTTGGACCTTCAGGGTATCCGGCAGTTCCAGTTTGGGCCGTTCTGTCTCTTCGATGGCGATCTGACCGGCGGCAGAGGCGGCCCGCTGGGCTTCCGCCCGGGCCCGGTTCCGTGCCTCGTTCTGGAGCATGGTAGCATCACTCTGCCGTTCCCGGACAGTCCGAAGGGCTGCTGCGTCTTCCTGACTGGGTGCGGCTCCTGCTATAGCAGTGGGCAGCACGCCCAAGCTCAGGGCAATGGCGGCCCCGATCAATGGATTTAACTGTTTTTTCATTATGATTGTCTCCCCTTAAGCTGTCCTGTAAAAGCAATTGTAAATAATTGTTTTCTTTTAGTATACTTTCGTATCTATTCTGCGTTCTCCTATTATATACGAATCATTATTGAATATCCACTATTCTTATCCGATTTTTTGTTTGGATATCTGATGTTCACAAATTCTTTCCAACTGATTGTTTTTTGTCTATACTGAAATTTGGTACATACAAAAAAAGGGTTGTTGCACGTTTGTGATTTTCACACGTGCAACAACCCTTTATCTGTTTACTCCAACCTGACCTTACTTGAACAGGTCTTTGATCTTGTTCAGGAAGCTCTTTTCTTCCGGATTGATGCTGCCTCCTCCGGCTTCGCCGAATTTCCGCAGTGCATCTTTCTGGGCATCGCTGAGCCCGGTAGGGATCACCACTTTGATCCGGACCATCTGGTCTCCCTTTTGGCCCGTCCGCAGGGATACGATCCCTTTCCCTTTCAGGCGCAGGATCTTATTGGGCTGGGTCCCTTCCGGGATCTTTACCTTCACCTTGCCATAGAGGGTGGGCACCTCGATTTCCGCCCCCAAAGTCGCCTGGACGATATTGATGGGCACTTCACAGGTGACCGTGGTGCCTTCCCGTTCAAAGAACTTGTGAGGTTTCACATACAGGTACACATACAGGTCCCCAGGACGTCCGCCCCGGATCCCAGCTTCCCCTTCTCCAGCCACCCGCAGACGGGAGCCGTTGTCCACCCCGGCAGGGATCTTCACCGTCAGGATTCTCCGCTTCTTCACCCGGCCTGTACCGTGGCAGCTCTTGCAGGGATTGGTGACGATTTTCCCGGTCCCATGGCATTTGGGGCAGGTCCGTACATTGACCACCTGGCCAAAGAGAGAATTCTGGGTGACCCGGATTTCCCCGGTGCCATGGCATTCCGGACAGGTTTCCGGCGTACTGCCGGGGGCTGCTCCGGAACCGTGGCAAGCCTCGCATTCCTCTTCCCGGTTCAAGGGCACCTTCTTTTCCGTACCAAAGGCAGCTTCCTCAAAGGTGATCTGGGTATCCATCCGCAGGTCGGACCCCTGCCGGGGACCGTTGTCAGCCCGCCGGCCGGCACCGCCACGGCCAGCACCTCCAAAGAACATATTGAAGATGTCGTCCATGCCTTCGCCGCTGAAGCCGCCGAACCCTTGGAATCCGCCGCCGAAGGGATTGCCGGCACCTGCGCCGGGCCCTCCCCCGTTCTGGAAAGCGGCATGGCCGTACTGGTCATAGGCCGCTCTCTTCTGGGGATCGCTGAGGACACTGTAGGCTTCGTTGGCCTCTTTGAACTTATCCGCTGCTTCCGGATTGTCTTTGTTCAGGTCAGGGTGATACTTCCGGGCCAGTTTGTGGTAAGCCTTTTTCAGCTCGTCGGCTGTAGCATTCTTGGAAACGCCCAGCACTTCATAGTAGTCTCTCTTCTCTGCCATCCGTATCTCCCTCTAGGAAAGCTTATTTCTTGTCGTCGTCCACGACTTCAGCATCCACTACATCGTCGTCGGCTTTCTTGCTTTCATTTCCTGCACTGGCACCTGCACCGGTATTGGCGTTGGCACCGGCAGCACCCTGGGCTGCACCCTGGTTCTGCTTATACAGTTCAGCACTCAGTTCATACAGAGGTTTCTGCAGGGCTTCGGTATCGGCTTTGATCTTGTCGGTATCGTCGCCTTTCATGGTTTCTTTCAAGGTGGCGATGGCGTCCTGGACCCTCTTGATCAGGTCGTCATGACCCTTGCCGCTCATGTCTTTGATAGTCTTTTCAGCTTGGTAGATCAGGGTATCGGCCTGGTTCTTGGCTTCTACCGCTTCCTTCCGCTTCTTGTCAGCGGCTTCGTTGGCCTGGGCTTCCTTGACCATCTTATCCACTTCTTCCTTGCTCAGGCTGCCGGAAGAAGTAATGGTGATCTTCTGTTCCTTACCAGTGCCCAAATCTTTGGCGCTGACGTTCACGATGCCGTTGGCATCGATGTCGAAAGCCACTTCGATCTGAGGGATTCCCCGAGGAGCAGCCGGGATGCCGGACAGTTCAAAACGGCCCAGGGTCTTGTTATCCGCAGCCATTTCCCGTTCGCCCTGGAGGACGTGGATATCCACAGAGGGCTGGTTGTCGGTAGCCGTGGAGAATACCTGTTTCTTAGAGGTCGGGATGGTGGTGTTCCGGTCAATGATCTTGGTCATCACACCGCCCATGGTTTCGATACCCAGGGACAGCGGCGTCACATCCAGCAGCAGGACGTCTTTCACATCCCCAGCCAGTACACCGGCCTGGATGGCAGCACCCATGGCCACACATTCATCCGGGTTCACCCCATGGGCCGGTTCCTGTCCCATGGTCCGTTTGATGGCTTCCTGCACCGCAGGGATACGGGAAGAACCACCTACCAGCAGGACCTTGTTGATATCTTTCGGGGTCATGTTGGCATCGCTCAGGGCCTTGTTGACACAGACGATGGTCCGGTCTACCAGGTCGCTGGTCATTTCGTCGAATTTGGCCCGGGTCAGATCCAGGTCCATATGGAGCGGGCCGTTGGGGCCTGCAGAAATGAAGGGCAGGTTGATATTGGTGGTCAGCATATTGGACAGTTCGATCTTGGCTTTTTCAGCCGCTTCCCGGATCCGCTGCATGGCCATCTTGTCTCCGGTCAGGTCGATGCCGTTTTGTTTCTTGAACTCATCGCACATCCAGTCCATGATGCGCTTATCGAAGTCATCGCCGCCCAGATGGGTATCCCCATTGGTGGATTTCACTTCGAATACGCCGTCGCCCAGTTCCAGGATGGACACATCGAAGGTGCCGCCGCCCAGGTCATAGACCAGGATGGTATGGTCGTCGGATTTGTCGATGCCGTAAGCCAAAGCTGCAGCCGTCGGTTCATTGATGATCCGCTTTACATCCAGCCCGGCGATCCGGCCTGCATCCTTGGTGGCCTGCCGCTGGCTGTCGTTGAAGTAAGCCGGTACGGTGATGACAGCTTCGGTGACTTTTTCACCCAGATACCGTTCTGCATCGCCCTTCATCTTTTCCAGGATCATGGCAGAAATCTGTTCCGGCGTATAATCCTTGCCGTCAATGGTCACAGTGTATTTGGTGCCCATATGCCGTTTGATGGAGCTGATGGTCCGTTCCGGGTTGGATACAGCCTGGCGTTTGGCCAATTGGCCTACCAGTCTTTCCCCGTTTTTCGTAAAGCCCACCACGGAAGGAGTCAGCCGGCCGCCTTCCTGGGTGGTGATAACCGTAGGTTCGCCGCCTTCCATCACAGCGACTACGGAGTTGGTGGTCCCCAAGTCAATACCAATAATCTTAGACATAATGAATTCCTCCTGTCAAATCTGGAATTATCAATCGTTCAACACGTCGTTTTCAATCGTTACGGACAACCCGCACTTTGGAATGGCGGATCACGTCGTCACCGATCTTGTAGCCCTTTTCCAGGACCAGGTCGATGCTTTCATCCGGCAGATCCGGATTGCTGCCCTGCATGACGGCTTCGTGGATCTGGGGATCGAAGGGTTTGCCTTCCGCCGGGATCTCTTCGATATGCAGGGTCTGGAGTGCCTTTTCGAACTGCTTGTGGATCATCCCCATGCCTTTCTTCAGGGCGTCTCCGTCTTTGCTGGCTTCCAGGCTGGCTTCCGCCCGCTCGAAATTGTCCAGCACCTTCAAAAATTCCCGGGCTACCTGTCCGGTGACATACCGGCCCAGCCGTTCCCGTTCTTCATTGTTCCGTTTCCGGAAGTTGTCAAAATCGGCCTGCAGCCGCAGGAGCCTGTTCTGCAGTTCAGCGATCTGCTTTTCCTGCTGGGCGATCTTTTCGTCTCTGGGATCGGGTTCCGCTGCTTTTTCGTCTTTCACGTCAGCCGCTCCGGCTCCTGCCGTCTTGGCCTGTTCCGCGGTTTCTTCCGCCGCCGTCTGGGCCTGGGCCGTTTCTGCCTTCACGGTTTCCGGATTCTTCTGCTGCTCCTCTTTCATTGGTCCTCCCCTACTTTTCATCCATTTTATTCATGACCACCCGCAGGTAGTTGTGGAGGTAATCCATCACGGAAATCACCTTCCGGTATTCCATACGGGTCGGTCCCAGGACAGCCAGGGTCCCCACCACCTGTCCGTTGAGCCGGTAGGTGGCCTGGATCATGCTGCAGTCCTGGATGCCGGAAAATTTGTTTTCACTGCCGATGGTCACCTTGAGACCGGAGTCTTTGTCGGCCATCAGCATATCCTTCAGCATCTGCTCTTCCTCCAGCACACTCAGCAGCTCTCGGATCCGTTCCGGATCCTTGAATTCCGGCTGGCTGAGCAGCTGTTTGGTACCGCCCAGGTACATCTTGTTCTCCTGCTGGCCGCTCCGCATCTGTCTGACCACTTGGATCAGAGAAGCATACAGGGCTTTGTCCCCAGCCAGAGCATCCCGGACGTCTTTCAGGATCTGGTCCGTGATATCGTCCAGTTTCATCCCATGGAGCTTGTTGGTGACCCGCTGGGCCAGGGTGTCCATTTCCAGGCGGCTCATGCCAGCCGGGATCTGGATCACACTGTTGTCCATCCGCCCATCATTGGCCACGATGCACAAGATGGCCTGGTGCTCGTTGAGAGGCAGGAAGCGCAAGTAGGAAAAGACGCTTTCACTGTCCTTGTTGGCCAGCACCACGGACACATTCTTGCTCATCCGTGACAGGATCTTAGCGGTGGACTGGAAGATATCGTCGATGCTGTGGACCCGTTCCCGGAACCAGCTGTTGATCAGCGCCACGTCATTGGGCGCCAAGGCATCCGGTTTGGCAAGGGAATCCACATAGTACCGATAGGCAGCCGCTGACGGGACACGTCCTGCCGAAGTGTGCGGCTGTTCCAGATAACCCAGCAGTTCCAAGTCGGACATCTCGTTCCGGATGGTTGCCGGGCTGATCCCCAGATTGTATTTCCTGGCGATGCTGCGAGATCCTACAGGCTCAGCCGTTTCAATATAATCTTCAATGATCAGTTGAAGGATTTTTTTCTTGCGGTCACTTAGCACTGTAATCATCTCTCTTCTTGATTGTTAGCACTCTAATGGTTGGAGTGCTAACATCTAAGTGTAAAGATACACCTCTTTAGTCAAATTGTCAATAGATTTGCAGAAAATATTTTTCTCTTTACAGAAATTCCTCAAAGGCCAGATTGCCGTACTGCATTCCCCGTTCCGTCAGATGGATCCGGTCTCCTTCCCGGGCGATCCAGCCCCTTTCAGCACAGGCAGCAAAAGCGTCTTTATATAATGGGAAGAAACTGCTGCCGGTGCGCTGGCGGAATTCAGCAAGGGAGAGTCCCTTGGCAGTGCGCAGGCTCATGAATACCAGCTCTTCCCGGCGAATCTCCGGAGACAGCTCCTCCCGTTCCGGGGCCTCTCCCCGGAGATAGGCCGTCAGGTTCCGGGGATTGGTTTCCCGGCAGATGCCGTCGAACCGGCAGGCTGCCGCCCCGAAGGCCAGATAAGGATCGTAATGCCAGTACACCTGGTTGTGCCGGGATGCCTGGTCGGGCCGGGCGAAGTTGGAGATCTCATACCGCTGGTAGCCGGCTTGGGGCAGGGCTTCCATAAGGAAATCATACATGGCTCCCGTCTCGTCTTCTGGGGGCAGGGCTGCTGTTCCCTCCCGGACCTGTTTGGCCAGGAGCGTCCCTTCCTCCACGGTGAGGCCATAGACGGACACATGGTCCACCCCAGTTTGCAGCAGCCGTTCCAGAGAAGCCTGGACGCTTGCCGCCGTCTGGCCTGGATACCCGTAGATCAGATCCCCGCTGATCCGCTGGAATCCGGCTTCCCGAGCCAGGGCGATGGCCGCTTCCGCATCTTCTGCCGTATGGACCCGTCCCATGGATGCCAGTTCGGCCGGCTGGAAGGACTGGATGCCCAGGCTCAGCCGGTCGAAGCCCAGCTGCCGGTAAAATTGGAGCTTGTCCAAGTCCACCGTCCCCGGATTGGCCTCCAAGGTGGCTTCTGCTGGCTGCTGCCAAAATCCCCGCTCCTTCAGGGCCGTGACCACCGCCTCCATAGCATCCAGAGGCAGTACACTGGGAGTCCCTCCGCCGAAATACACCGTAGCATGGGGAGAAACCGGCAAAGCCGGCGTACAGGCGGAGATTTCCTCCGCCAAACGCCGGGCATAGTCGCTCATGATATGTTCATTGTAAATCTGATAGGAAGCAAAATCGCAGTAGGCACATTTATGGACACAGAATGGAATGTGGACATAGACCGCCTGATAAGATTCCCAGGGCTTTGCCATGCTGTTCCCCCCTGCCTTCACGCCATCCCGATGGTGGCTGCCGTATCCTTCAGGATCTGGGCGGAACGGGCCAGGGCTTTCTGTTCACCCTCGCTGAGGGAAATGGGGACGATCTTTTCAATGCCGTCTTTCCCTACGATGGCCGGCAGGCTCAAGGTCGCCCCTGTCAGTCCGAATTCCCCATTCAGATAGATGGAAACCGGCAGGATGCTTTTTTCATCCCGGACGATGGCGCTGCAGATCCGCTGGACCCCCATGGCAATACCGTAATAGGTAGCCTTTTTCTTTTCGATGATTTCATAGGCGCTGTTCTTCACGCTGTCGGCGATCTGTTCCATGGCCTTTTCATGGTTATAGAATCCCCGCATCTCGCAGAAGTCGTGGATGGATACACCTCCTACGCTGGCGCTGCTCCACACCGGGATTTCGCTGTCCCCATGTTCTCCGATGATATAGGCTTCGATGTTCCGGTTGTCCACATCCAGATGCCGGCCCAAGAGGAATTTCAGCCGGGCAGTATCCAGCACGGTCCCGGACCCGAATACCCGATTCCGGGGCAGCCCGGACATCTTCTGGGCCACATGGGTGAGGATATCCACCGGATTGGCCACGATCAGTAGGATCCCTTCATAGTCCCTTTTGGCAATTTCCGGGATGATACTGCGCAGGATGCCTGCATTCTTTTTCACCAGATCCAGCCGTGTCTCTCCCGGTTTCTGGCCGGCTCCGGCAGTGACCACAATAATAGCCGCATCGGTTACGTCATCGTAACTGCCTGCATAGATATCCATGGGAGCGGCAAAAGTCATGCCATGGTTGATATCCATGGCCTCCCCTTCTGCCCGATTCCGGTCCACATCCACCAGGACCATTTCCGAAAACAGCCCGTGCTGCATCAGGGTGTAAGCGGTAGCGGCACCAACCATGCCGCAGCCGACAATGGCGACTTTTCTGCTGTTGATCATCGATTTGGACTCCTTTCTGTCTGGTCCCTGAAATTCCCAGGAAACCGATATGTATATATTTTAAATACATTTCTATTATAACAGAAAAAAAGAAAATGCGAAACCTAGAGCTGCGCCAGCAGCACTGCCACGAACACCAGCACGCAGCCGATGATTTCCCGGAAGTCCATCACTTCCCCCAGGAACAGCCAGCCGGAGAGCACAGCGAACACGGATTCCAGGCTCATGATCAGGGTAGCAGTAGTGGGTTCGGTGTATTTCTGGCCGATGATCTGGAGGGTATAGGCCACCCCGCTGGAGAGCACCGAAGTGTATAGCAGAGGCCACCGGCCCCCCCACAGGGCACTGCCCAAGCCTCCTGCCGGCACCCTTTCCCACACTAGGGCCCCCAGGGCGGACAAAAGGCAGGTCATGGCGAACTGGATCCAGGCCACCCGTACCCCGCTGGCCCCTTTCCGGAGGAAATGGTCCACAAAAAGGATGTGGAGGGCGAAGAACACCGCACAGCAGAACACCAGGAAATCCCCGAAAGAAACGGTAAAGTCCCCCTTCACGCACAGCAGATAGAACCCCACCAGGGACATGGGCACGCACAGAAGCAGGATCTTCCGCACTGTCCGCCCCAAAAAGCGTCCCAGGATGGGCACCAGGATGATGTACAGGGCCGTGACGAAGCCGGCCTTCCCGGCGGTGGTCATGGAAAGCCCCACCTGCTGGAGGTTGCTGGCGATCCCCATGATCAGTCCGCAGCAAAGGCCTCCTTTCACCGTTACCCCATCCGGCTTCAGCCGCTGCCACAGATTGCCCCGGTGTTTTCCCCCAAAAGCCAGTACCACCGGCACCAGGACTCCAGTGGCCAAAAGGTTCCGGGCGGCGTTGAAGGTAAAAGGCCCCACATAGTCCATGCCCACGCTCTGGGCCACAAAAGCGCTGCCCCAGATCAAAGCCGTAAGCAGCAGCATCAGATTTCCTTTCACTTGCTCCATAGTATTCCCCTTTTCGTCAGTCATAGGAAAAGGATACCATAAAAAGGGGCTGTTGCCTAGGCAACAGCCCCCTTCTCCTTATTTAATGAACCGAACGTGGGGAATGATTTCCTCGTACACTTCTTCAGCCCGTTTCTTATAGGTCTTCTTGTTTTCTTCGAACAGGTTGCCGCCTTTGGTATCAACAGCCACGATCAGGGGCCCCAGTTCTTCCACTTCACTGGTCCACAGGGTTTCCGGCATCCCCAGATCTTTCCACTGGGCATCGATGATCTTCTTGAAATGGACAGCGGAGACCACGGCACAGCCGGCGGGGAACACACAGAAGATGGTCTTGTACTTCTGGCAGGCATCCATGGTATCCTGGCCCATGCCCCCTTTGCCTACGATCAGCTTCACGCCGGTCTGGGGAATGAAATCTTTTTCGAATTTTTCCATCCGCATGGAAGTGGTAGGTCCAATGGAAACCATTTCATAGGCATTTTCCTGGCCTTCGATGGGACGGACGATAGGGCCAGCATGGAAAATGGCGCCCCCTTCCAGGTCCACCGGCAGCTTCCGGCCTTCTTCGATGAGACGGCGGTGAGCCACATCCCGGCAGGTGGTGATTTTGCCGGTCAGATAGACGATATCTCCGATTTTCAGGTTCTCGATATCTTCGGATTTAATGGGTGTATGCAGCACGACTTTGTTAGCCATTATAATTCAGCCCCCTTATGAGAAGTGATGGTGTAATGCAGGTCTTTATCGAAAATGATGTGGCCCCGGCGATGGTTCCAGCAGCCGATGTTCACAGCCACCCCGATGGCAGACGGATGACGGGCGGTGTTTTCGATGTGGACGCCCAGGACGGAAGCACTGCCGGTCATACCCTGAGGCCCTAGGCCCATCTTATTGATGCCTTCTTCCAGGAGTTTTTCCATTTCTGCAGCCCGGGGATTGGGGTTGTGGGATCCCAGAGGACGCATCAGGGCTTTTTTAGAAAGGAGAGCGGCAGTTTCCACAGAAGTGGCCACCCCGACCCCTACCAGGAAAGGCGGGCAGGCATTGGGTCCGTAGGTGTACATACGTTCCAGGACGAACTTGGTGACTCCTTCATACCCTTCACCGGGCATCAGTACCATGGCATGGCCCGGCAGGGTGCAGCCGCCCCCAGCCATATAGGTGTCGATTTCGCAGGTATCGGAATCCGGGACGATTTCCCAGAACACGGTGGGAGTCCCCTTCCCTACGTTCTTGCCAGTGTTGTATTCATCGAAGGTCTCCACGCTGTTGTGGCGCAGGGGGGTGGCGAAGGTGGCCTGGACGGTGGCTTCCTTCAGCAGGCCTTCCAGTTCCCCAATCAGCGGGAAGTTGGTGCCGCATTTCACGAAATACTGGAGCACTCCCGTATCCTGGCAGGACGGACGGTTCAGTTCCTTGGCCAGCTTCTGGTTCTTGGCGTAGGTTTCGTACAGCAGCTTGGCAATGGGCACCGTTTCCTTTTCGGCCAATTCCTTCAGTTTGGCGGCCACATCATCGGGCAGTACTTTGGCCGTATAGCCGACGAACTTGGCCATGATGTCGGTCATCTGTTTGACTTGGGCTTCTTTAGACATTTGCAGTTCCTCCTTATACTTGAACACACAGGTTGTTTTCTATTCATCGATTCCGGTTCCATCAGGGATAGAAGGGGAACAGGATGGGCAGCAGGATCAGGGAGACGATGTAGCCAATAATCACCATGGGCAGTCCGGCTTTCACGTAATCGTTGAAATTGTAGCCCCCGGGAGCGAATACCATCATATTGGCCGGCATCCCGATGGGAGTGGCGAAAGCCAGAGAAGCTCCGATGACCGTTGCGACGATCACCGCTTTGGGGTCCGCCCCCATGGCTTCGGAAATGTTCACGCTGATGGGGATCAAAAGGGCCGCCGTGCCGAAGTTGCTCATGAAGTTGGTCATCACGCAGCTGAGCAGCAGGATCACTGCCAAAAGCAGCAGCGGGGAAGCATTGGATCCCAACAGGCTGATCACCGTATCGGCCACGGCCTTGCCGGCGCCGGTCTTGGCCAGGGCTTTGGCCAGAGCCAGGGTGCCGCCGTACACGAACAGGGTCTGGAGGTCGATGGACTGGTAAGCCTGCTTTTCACTGATGACGCCCAGGGTCACCAGCACCAGAGCTCCGATGCAGCCGGACAGGTAGAATTTGATGCCGATCTGTTTTTCGAAGATCATGGCGATGATGGTGAGGACCATGACGATCAGGGAAACTTTCTGTTTCCAGGGAGCCACCTGGGAGAAATCCGGAGCTTTGTCGTAGATGCTCTCCCCGGTCTTGCCCTGGTGGTCCGGCAGGAACCGGTAGCCCACGGTGGCAAAGAACAGGGTGCCAATCAGCAGGATGGGCAGTCCCACATAGCCGTATTCAAAGAATCCGATATCCTGGCCCACCGCTTCCAGGGCGCTTTTCCCTAACAGGTTCCCAGGAGCCCCGATGATGGACAGGTTGCCGCCCATAGCCGCTGCGAAGATGAGCGGCAGCAGGAGCCGGGACCGGGCAAAACCGGATTTGGAAGCGATGCCGATGACTACAGGGATCAGGATGGCGGCGGTGCCCGTATTGGACAGGAAACCGCTCATGATGCCGGTGACCAGCATGACGGAAACGATCAGCTGCCGTTCAGTCTTGGCAAACCGGGTCACGATGCCCCCTACCTTGTTGGCCATGCCCGTTTCAAAAAAGGCACCGCCGATGACGAACATAGCCACGAACAGGATCAGGTTGTTGTCCACGAACCCAGCAAAGGCATCCTTGGGGCTCAGGACCCCAGTGAGGACCAGCACCATCAGGGCAATCATGGACGTAACCGCCAGGGGCAGCTTTTCGGTGACAAACAGGATGATGACAAGGACCAGTAACGTTAAAGTTATGGCAATGGGTGACATTATGGTTTCTCCTCCTTTGTTCTCCATCAATCCTGCGCGCTGGATTTAATTTTGATATTTGATAATGTATCCATTTCTTGATGATACTATACCCCCATTGGCAGAAAGAGTCAATGGGGATTTGGAATTATCTGATTTTTGGCTACAAATTTGGATAAAATATCATAAATACAAATTAGCTGCTGCCGAAGCAACAGCTAATTTTTGGGTCTCGAGTCTCGAGCTATGAGT